>Ga0163150_10001533_pt1 | contig 38596 bp, 28 predicted proteins | sample OliLakLV19P2IB_FD_148628 | JGI IMG/M metagenome (GOLD analysis project Ga0163150, IMG submission 148628) | Freshwater microbial mat bacterial communities from Lake Vanda, McMurdo Dry Valleys, Antarctica - Oligotrophic Lake LV.19.P2.IB | ecosystem: Environmental > Aquatic > Freshwater > Lake >... | reverse complement strand
ACATCTTGCCGATGAGGACACGTTCAACGAGCGCTGCTTTCATGGCTGCGAGTTGGTAAGCGTGGTGGTTTTTCATGCCTCCACGGTAGACCGCTAATGTGTAAGGTTAATTGCTGCAATAAGAACATGATCTATCAATATTAGTATGCAGTGCCTGTTCTATGAGGGTTGGTACGGGTGACATATGAGTAAAGGGGATATGTCTCAATCAATGCCGTAACGGTTGGCAAAGGCTAGGTCAAAAGTCGCTGAATAAGACACAAAAGACGTCCCCTGTTGTACTGTCTCATTTGTCTCATTTGCCACTGAATTCTCCATTCTCCAAAGACCCCTCAGGTAGCCCTAAAGTACTGTAACATTAAGCTCCCCGAAGCAGTGTTCCGTTTATGCCATTCGGACCCCTCTCAGTACTGTTCGGATTGTCCGCTCCTGTCCAATTCACCCCCCTCAAAACCTTCTGAATCCTCCGAATTGGCCTCCGACCCACCCACCTCAGTCCGAACACTTTGACCCCCTGAAAAGCCCCTCAAAATCTCCGCATAGGGTGGTTCTGGACTCACCCTCTCCGCCAAACGGTTCATGAAAGAAAACCTTCTGGGCTTTCTCTCATCAGCTCTCCCTGCCGGCAGGCAGGCAGGTTTCCGGCAAGGTCCGGCTCAGCAAAAGCAACGCTGTTGCTTCACCGCGATTTTTTTATTTTTTCCCCTGTCCAACGAAACATGCATTTGTCATCAGAACGCGCGAAGGGCAAGGAATACCTGATTGTTTTTGGCCGGAGAATACTTTCATGTTCCGCCGGGTCAGGCTATACTTTCACGTCAACTTCCTTCCATCCCCATGAAGCGATTCAATCCCGCACTCGTTGGCAGTTCCCTGCTGATCCTGACGGCATGCTCCTTCGGCACCGGCACGGTGACCGATCCGGGTACCGGCGCATCGTCGGAAGATCCGATACAGGAGACGGAGAACGTACTCTATCGCGGAACGCTCCGCGAAGCGGGCATCAGTATTTTCATGGAAGGATCGCACCGTCTCGAACTCGATGATGGACGATTCATTCTCCTCGAAAGCAGCGAAGTCAGCCTCGACAAGTACATCGATCAGAACGTGGAAGTCTACGGCGCCATCCGCCCGACGACCGAAGAAGGAGGAATGATCATGCGCGTCGAAAGCATCGCATCTCTCGAGCAGGCTTCCTCGTCCGAGGAAAGCAGTTCGTCCTCGTCATCCGAATCGTCGTCGAGCGAGGCGTCATCCGAAGAATCGTCGAGCAGCCTGCCATCCGTCGCCGCATCTTCGAGGCAGTCGAGCAGAGCATCATCCGCGGCTCCTGTTGTTTCATCCGCAGCTGCAGTCAGCAGCGCCGCGATCAGCAGTGCGGCATCCGTTGCTTCCGCGACATCGTCTGTCGCATGGGAAGGATCCAGCGAATTATCTGCCAAAGCAGCAGTGATGGCGAAAGACAATATGGCCGAAGGCAACTGGACCCAGAAGTACTGCTCGACCCACATCGGATTCTGCGTGGATGTTCATAAAAACTGGTGGTTCAAATCGTTCGGCACGACGTCGTCCCATCTCTGGCACGTCGAAGTCGGCCCCCAGGAAATGAACAATCTCGGCGAAGGTCCTCTGAGCATCAATCTCGTCTCCGGCTCGATCGATACCGCGGGAAAGACGGACGGTCAGGTGACGCCCGAAGGCGACACGATCGTCGGATACAGGTCATGGGACGACAAACGTCACTTTGAGATCCGTGCACCGAAGAACCTTGAACAGGCGGTTCGGATAATGACCGGGAAACTCGTGAAATCGGCCGGCTAAACGGGTTTGCAGCAAGTCCCGGAGCGGTTTATCCTCAGGGCATCGACTATGCCCTCTTTTTCTTATATCGCCCGGCTCAAGGAAGGAACGCTCGACCGCGGAACGGTGGACGCGGGGTCGCTGGAAAGCGCCCGTGAAATATTGCGCAAGCGCGGACTCATGATCGAAGAAATCCGCCCTTCCGACTCCCCGCCGGCCGCCATCAGCTTCGGAAACGCCATGCCCTGGACGACGACGGAGGACGACCGAAAACCGGGTACACCGGACGCGGCAGTACTAAAAAAAGACGAGTCCTACCTCCCGCTGACCGACACGCTGCGGCTCTTCGCCGGATGGCTGCTCGCATGGTACGCGCTTGTTTTTCTCCTGGGCTCCTACCAGCTGACAGGGCGTATTTCGTACGATGTCCCCTTTTTGCAGGCGTTGTTCGAATCCTCGCTCGTGCTGCGCTTCTCCTTCGCGACGTTCCTCTTCCTGCTCCTCACCGACCTTCATCGCTGGCTGCGCGGGAACGTGTTGTTCGGTCTCGGACTCGGTGTGACGGGCGTGGTAATTTTTCTCCTGTTCCATCTCAACGCGTAACAAAAAACCCTTAGATTTATTTCTGGAAAAAGCTGTTGACAGAGCCAAACATGAATCATACACTTTCGCGCAATCACTGATTTTTCGTAATGAGAAAGATAGCGACCATCGATCCTCCAACGGCATCCCGCATCCGCCCCTCCCGGTGGACCATCATGTGGGACTGTCAGCTTCCTCCCGAATCTGATGTCCCCATAGGATCCTTCTGCGCTCCCGATATTCCGAGCGTTTCGCTCAAAACATCCACATATACAGTCACCCACCGACCCGCAAGCAACTCGCAGAGCCAGCTATCTGCCGCTTTGCCGATTGTTTTCCAGACCGCCACCCATGACTGATCAATTGCCCGCAACGGCTGACCTTCCGCCGAGCGCGCCATCGAACGATTACCTGACCTCGATCGCGGAATTGGAGCAGCATATGGCCACCCCCGATAAGCAGGCCCTGCACGAAAAAATGCTCGCCCAAATGGGCGTTAACGTCGATGCTATCCGGGCGGAACGACGCGGCGGCCCGTCTTTGTTCCTTGCGGAACAGCCCGGCATGTTCCCCGCCGAGTACCGCAACCGCATGCGGCTCATCGAGGAGATACGCGGCAGATTCGGCGATGTATTGAACGACACTCATTCCGGATCGCACATTCTGTCCGTCGACGGCTACACGGCACAGGGCGGTAAAAGTATTTTTTCGAAATTAACACCCCTTCCGGGAGAGTCTCCCGTGCTGACCGAAGCGTTTTTCGTGTCCGCAGCTTTCCGCAAAGAGAACAGAAACAAAGCGTATGACTCGATCACTATGACCGAAGTGCAGAAGAGCATGCAGGAAACGGTCGGCGGGCTCCTCACCATCCTGCAGGGCAGCCGCAGAGAGACGACCCGCGCGTTTCAGGGCGAACTCAAGACCAATGCCGGGGCCGTGCAGAAATTCTTCCCCCACAGCGTGACCGACAAAGCATCGGAAGCCAAAGTCGAATTGCTTATGCGGGAGCTGGAAAAATACGACGTCCCGAAGGCGATCGCGGAACTGGAACTATATCTGAATGTCCTCGGGGGCAATCCCGAGCAAACGTGGAGTGATTACTGGACGGACGTAAACAGCCGGGTTGCGGGACAGGAACTCAAGAATATCGATCCGCTTCTCAGCCGGCTCATTCTCGCGATCGACAATCCCCAGCAGCTCGGACGTTGGCTGGGCGACAACATGAACGCCGTGCGCGAACCGAATGACCCCCTCATCACCGCCGTCCCGATCGCCGGGTACATCGGAGAGGACAGACGGTACAAAATCGCCTATTATTCCCCGGAGCAGAATGCCTTCTTCGCCGACAACAACTGCCACAAGCAGATCGAATGGGCGCAGATCACCGACCTCGCGGAAAAGCGCCAGGCGGTCCCGGCCTATATTCTCAAATATTTGATGCGCGCGGCGACGGATATGTACTACTTCATGGACGACCATGACACGCGCTACAAAACCAGTCATGACCGCAGCATCCACGGCATTTACATGCAGCAGACCGGCCTGCGGTATCCGATCATCAAAACACCGTCGGGCGGACCGTCGCAGGTTCCGGATGTCGGCTATTCGCTCCTCGGCGGCTATACTCTGGACGAACAAGACGGCACGAACTTCGAGCGCGTGCTCGAGAGGTTCGAGCGCGACATGAATTAAATCGTCAGGATCCTGGGGCGACCGTTCTTCATGACGATCATGTCTTCGACGCGCAACCGCATCGATGAGACGACGATTTCGGGTTCGAGCGTGAAGACCATGCCCTCGACGAGCGTGTAGGACTCGTATTCCTCACGGTAAATGAACGGATACTCGTGCACGGTGTAGGCGATAGCATGACCGAGGTCTCCTACTTCCAGCGTGTCCGCAGGCAAGCCGCGCGCTGATAGTTCTTCTGCGTACAATGGCGGAATTTTTCCGATGGGCATCCCCAACTCGAGCCGTTTGATGACCGCATGATGGGCGTCGCAGAGATCCTGATAGGAGCGCCAGTTCGGCGAATCCCCGACCTGGTACATACGCGTGCAATCGGAAGCGAAACCGTTGAGAATCGCTCCGGCATCGATACAGACCATATCACCTTCGACGAACGCCCTTCCCGTCGGCGGACCGGCCGTCGATTCGTGCAGACGATTGCCCGACATGACCGTGATCGGAAATGCGAGATCGTCGGCATGCTCTAGGAGCATGACGCGAAGGTGCTGGCCGATCTCTCGTTCGGTCGTGCCGGCGATGATCCCTCCGCGTACCTGTTCGAATGCATCCGTCACGACGCGCGCGCTGGCCCTGATGCGCGTCAGTTCTTCGGGCGTTCTGCCGACCATTTCCGGATAGACTTCCTCATTGAGCATGACGAATTCCTTCTTCCCGAGTACCTGCGTCAGATGCGTGATTGGTACGGGGCCGAGAATGCCGATGCGTTTGTACGATTTGAGAAACAGTGCGAGGTCACGCTCGATCAGATCTTCGATCACGGGCTGGATGGATTCCTGCGTCTGTTGACGCAGTGTGGGTACGCAGTAATCGATTTCGAGAAATCCCTGGTTGTCCGTTGTCAGATAAAAGTAATGGAAGTGACGGGGCTTCGCGGCGGTTAGCCATTGCACAAAAGAGCTTTCCTTCCTGGTGCCGTAGACGAGCACTATGTCGAGCCGGTGTTTCTCAAGCAGCGAACGGACGAATGTCTGTCGTTCGGGGGAGGGCTGCAGTTGTACCGTCATCATGAAAGCGGGTAGCGGCTCACAATCCCAGGCTCTTGCGGATTTCGTCCGCCTGCGACTGTTCCTGCTGCTTTGCCTGCTGCTGCACGGACACGGACTGCAGATCTTTCCAGTCTTCGGCGTGTTTCTGCTCGAGCTTCATAAGCTGCAGAAGATGCTTGGGCGACAGTTCGCTGAACTTGCGGCGTTCCTCCTCGAGAATTTTCTGCAGTTCGTCGATCTGAAATTGCGTCAGCTTGGGAATAGCCTGGATGATGCGCCACTTCTCGTCGCGCGTCAGCGAGATGCTTCCGCGCAGGAGGGTCAGGAATCTCTGTTCGTCGAAATTAGCCTGCGGATGAGTGGGCACCGTGATGTTTTCGTTATGAAGGAGAACCGCGATCGTTCCGAAGCGGTAATTGCCGACTTCACCGAGTACGCGGATATCTTCGTCATCGTATCCCATCTCCTTGGTCGCCTGCGTGCCGGGAGGCGGGGGCGGCGGGCCGCTGTCCTGGGGAGGAGGATTTCCTCCGCCTGTGCCGTCGTCACCCTGACCCTGATCGCCCTGCTGCGCCGAAGACGCCGGAGGCGCGGGCGGAGAAGCGAATACCATCGTCGGATCGAGTCCTTCGGTCGGCACGGGATCGCCCGGCCTGGGAGGAGTCGTGCCGCCTGGATCCTGAGTTGTCTGATCGGCCATACGAAAAGGGGAAGTGCGAATGAGTGTAGCGTTATTGGTGCATATGACAACCGCATTTTACTATGATTCGCGCATTGTACGTCTTAAAGATGAAAGAAAAGCGGCGGTTTAATTTTCCTTCATGCATCCCCCTGCCCCTCTTCCCTGACGAGAGGGAAGAGGGAAGAAGTACTGGAAAAAGTGACAGCTCTAAAAATAGCACAAGAGCGGTTTATGCAGCCCTTGCGGCGTCGATGCCGAGTACTTTTTCGGCGGCCTGGCGGGCGCGCACGATGAGCTCGGGCTGGAAAAGATGCGGGAAGCGGAAATCGGGCAATCCGCTCTGCCTCATGCCGAAAAGCTCCCCCGGCCCGCGTAATTTGAGGTCGATTTCCGCCAGCTGGAAACCGGAGTCGAATTCTTCCATCGCCTTCAATCGCGGGGACCGCGCCTGCTCCGGCGTCGTTGTGAAGAGGAAACAGTAACTCTGAAAATCGGATCTCCCGACGCGTCCGCGAAACTGATGGAGCTGAGCGAGTCCGAAACGCTCCGCTCCTTCAATCACGATGAGCGTGCTGTTGGGGATATCGATGCCGACTTCGATGACGGACGTCGAAACGAGAATGTCGAACTCCTTGTTTTTGAAACGCTGCAGGACGGTATCCTTTTCTGCCGGAACCATGCGTCCGTGCAGGGTCGCGATGCGTCGATGCGGAAATCCCTCGCGCAGCCGCACGGCTTCCTGCTCCACGCTCTTCACATCCTTGATTTCTTCCGCTTCCGATCCGCTGATAAGCGGGCAGATGACGAAAACCTGTCTGCCCTCCGTGATCTGCTGATCGATGAAGAGCTCGACGGTCTTGCGCTCGCCGGGAGAGACGACCTTCGTTTTGATGCGTTTGCGGTTGCCGGGTTTTTCGAGGAGGACCGACAGATCGTGATCCCCGTACGCCGTCAGCGCAAGCGTTCGCGGAATGGGGGTCGCGGTCATCGCCAGGAAGTGCGGATTCCCCTTATCTTTCAGTCTCGCGCGCTGCTGCACGCCGAAGCGATGCTGCTCGTCGACGATCACAAGCTTCACATCGCGAAATTGCACCGTATCCTCGATGAGCGCGTGCGTGCCGATCACGATGTCGATCGTACCGTTCACGAGCGCCGTTTTGATGAGCCGCGAATCGGGTGGCGGCGTCGACCCCGTCAGCAGAGATACCTTCGGCAAACGCAGCATCGACCCTTTCCCTTTCGCCTCCAGATGCGAATGCAGTGTCAGCATCAATCTCGACACGTTCTCCGCGTGCTGCCGGGCGAGCACTTCCGTCGGGACCATGAGCGCACACTGGCCGCCGTGCCGGACGACGCTCGCCATCACCGCCGCGGCGACGAGCGTCTTGCCGGATCCCACGTCCCCTTCGAGCAGCCGCGACATCGCGATGTTCTTCTCCATGTCGCGGAGGATTTCGTAGATGGCGATCTTCTGGCTACCGGTCGGTGTGAATTTGAGTGATGCGAAAAACGCGCGGATGAGCTCCGCGTCCATTGGCACGCGCAGACGTTCTTGCGATTCACCCTGCCACATGCGTTTGCGTTCAAGTGCTTCGCACTGCACATGATACATCTCCTCGAACGCCATGCGGTTGAGCGCACGCTGCACCTCCTCGGGTTTTTCCGGAAAATGCAGCGCGCGGACAGCGTCTTTCCGCGACGGCAGATTCTCTTCCTTAAGCACGCTTTCGGGCAGCGTCTCCGCAAGGAGTTCGATTGCATCCTTGATGAGCACCATTTTTTCCCGCAGCCATTTCGTATTGATGATGTCGTGCTGGGGATAGATCGGCACGAGCCTTCCCGCATGGACGAGCGGACGCTGGCCCGCTATCTCGAACTGCGGACTCTGGATCTGCAGGCGCAACCCCTTTTCCGACAGCTTTCCGGTCAGCACCACGTCCGACCCGTCGGGCAGCATGCGCTTCACGTGGGGCTGATTGAACCACATCACTTCCGCCGAATGCCCCTCTGTGTCGGTGAACAGCGTGCTGACGAGATACTTCCCTCCCCTGATGCGCACGACCTTCAGATCGCCGACGGTTCCGCGCACCGTCACCTTCTCGCCGAGCTGTACCCCCGACAATGTCTGGATCTGACTGAGATCCTCATGCGACCGGGGAAGGTACGACAGCAAATCCTGCACCGTGCGCAGGTTCATCGTCTCGAGCGACTCGAGATGATCGCGCGTCGTTCGCAGAACGTCTTTGAGCGGAGTGGTGAGGCGCATGGCAACGTCAAAATACTACCAGAGTGTACGCTCATACACCAAAAAGCGCTTCGTGTAGTCACACGGCGTTGCTATGCCGCTGCGAACGCAGATGGATCGTCTCAAGTCCGAGCAGCACGCTCAGGAAAAATTCCTGATCTTTCGGATGCGTCAGCATCGCCGCGACGTCGGACTTTTCGACCCACTTCGCATCCGGAATGCGCGGGTCCATCGGATGCAGATCCTCCTGTTGCGTCGTAAAAAGATACATCGTAATACGCTTGAGGCGCTGGGGATCTTCCTGGCCGGTATTGGTCATCGTGTAGCGGCTGTAACTTTTGAGAATGCGGATAAACGTCAGATCCGTGACGCCGCTTTCTTCCGCAATCTCACGGACAGCCGCGGTCCTGGGGTTTTCTCCCTGCTTGATCTTGCCCTTGGGCAGCGACCACGACTTATCGCGCTGGCTGATGACCAGCACTTCTCCGCGCATGTTCAGAACGACGTCGCCTGCGCTATGCGAGAACTCCGACATAGAGGATGGAGATTATCGTAGCACGACCGCGCGCACCTCCAAGCCCAAACAAACGGATATCATTGACGACTGGCCGCAGGAACGCGGGAAGTGCTAGACTCGTTGCATGGCGGACTTCACATCGCTCATGGGCAAACACGGGGACCTGCCGCTCGACGAACAGAAGAAGGCGGGAAAGGCCATCGGCGGAAAGATGGATGATAAACATGAGGATTTTTTGAAGTCGCTCATCGGACTGCTCGACCGCAAGGAAATCAACACGACCGACCCTCAATCATTTCTGAAAATGAAGATCTATGAAAAACTTCCGCAGGAATGGAAAGACAAAACCGATCTCGCACTTTTGAATATCGCGAAGCAGATCAAAATCATCGAAGAATTTTTCCGCTCGAAGGAAACGCCGAACTCTTCTCCTCATTTGCAGACGATGATCGAACAATTGTGGCAGATGAAACAGCGGATCGAGGAAAAATATGATGTGTTTAAGTTCTGAGGTGCACAGAGCGTAAAGCAGAGAGCAAAAAGAGTTTTTGAAAATGAAAATCCATATCCTCTCTTCGCTCTTCGCTCTCTGCTTTACGCTTTACATTTACATCACAATTGTCTGGCATCGATCCAATGGATCCTGTCATCATTCCCCCACCACGTCATTTGTCTTTTGGCATACTGACGCGTTTTTGCCATGATGACTTTCGCCAGTTCTTCCCTGTCGCGATCTTCGGATGACAGCCACTGCATGATTTCTTTGTAGCCGTGACTCTTCATCGCGGGGTCCTTCGGACCGTATCCCTTGTCGATGAGCCCCTCGACTTCCTCGATCCACCCCGCCTCGAGCATGGCGCGTGTCCGCGTATCGATGCGTTTCGTGATTTCGTCGCGCGGCCACATGAGACCCAATTGCAAGATGTCGTACGGCGGCGGAACTGATTTCTTCAGCTTGGAAGGCTGAATGCCGGTTGTTTCCCACAGCTCCATCGCGCGGACGACGTAGTGCTTGTTCTGATGTGCGAAATTCTTCGCCGTGACCGGATCGATCGCGACGAGCTTGTCATAGAGCGACCATCCGTCGTCCGCATCCCATTCCTTCTCGAGCCGCTCTCGAATCGCGGGATCGGCCTTCGGCAGTGGATCCAATCCGTCGACGACGGCCGAGATATAAAGCATCGATCCGCCCACGAGGAGAGGAACAATGCCTCGGCGATGACAATCGTCGATGACGGCTGTCGCCATTTCCTTATACTTCGCGATCGACAGATCGTCATGAGGATCGAGGACGTCGATCAGATGATGTACTACCCCCCTCTTCTCACCTTCCGTGATCTTCGCCGTTCCGATACTCAGATGTTTGTAGAGCTGACGGGAATCCGCGTTGATAATTTCCGCCGGGAAAGCGAGTTGCGCGACGGGAACTGAGAAATCCGTCTTCCCGCTCGCGGTCGGACCGAGAATCACGATCAACGGACGCGTTGACTGCTGCAGGAAGTCCCGCACGAGCTGCTGCCACTCGGAAGATGTCAATAATTCCATACAAAACAATTCGCCATAATTATCACCACTGTACACTGCCGGAGGGGACGCAAAAACGGTACAATGGAGATGAATCGATTTTAATCCGCCCGGATGCGGGCAATACCCTATTCACTCATGGACCCCCGAGTTCAATCCATCTATAAAGGAATTTCCAGCGGACATATCACGCCGCAGAACTTCATCATCCCGACCGTCATCGAAAAGACGCAATTTGGCGAGCGCGTGTACGACATCTACTCCCGCCTCCTCGAAGAACGCATCATCTTCATGGGCACGGCCATCAATGACGACGTCGCGAACTCGATCATCGCCCAGCTTCTCTTCCTCGAGAAAGAAGATCCGAAGAAGGACATCACCCTCTACGTGAACTCCCCCGGCGGACAGGTCACCTCGACGCTCGCGATGTACGACACGATGCAGCACGTGAAACCCGACGTCTCGACCGTCTGTCTCGGCATGGCGGCATCGGGAGGCGCCGTGATCCTCATGGCCGGAGCCAAGGGGAAGCGCTTCGCCCTCAAGCACAGCGAGATCATGATCCACCAGCCGCTCGGCGGCACGGAGGGGCAGGCGACCGACATTGCGATCCACGCGGAACACATCGTGAAGATGAAGAACATGCTCAACGAACTGATCGCGCAGCACACGGGCAAGAAGCTCGACCAGGTGAAGAGTGATACAGAACGAGACAAATTCCTCAGCGCGGACGAAGCTCTCGCGTACGGACTCATCGACCGGATCGTCAACTGATCACTTTCCTATTGCACTAAAAAGAGCCCCGACCAGGGCTCTTTTTGAATTCGATGATCTATTCTCAGAGTGACTTCCTCGACGGACCTTTCTTGGTGGAAGATTTCTTCGGCGGAGTCTTCATCATCATCATCGCGGCAGGGGCAACGGGCGTGCTCTTCATGGATGGCATCGACTTGCCAGGCAGATCGCAGCAGTCGCAGTTCGGACCGGAATCGCAGTTCGGACCGCAGGCACAGCCCGTTCCGCATCCTCCATGCGCCCCCTTGAGGGCGGCAAGCAGGACGAGGATCCAGATGAGGGCGTTGAGCGCAGGCGGCATCGTTTCATCGAGGGAAATTCCCGAAATCGCCGACTTGAGCATGAGCCCCGCAGGGATCGAAGCGAGAGCGATAGCCGCACAGTATGCCGCTATCGTCGTATAGATGCCGAAGGCGAGGAGCAGACCGCCGATGATCAGCAGACCCGGCAGCACGTAGCCCCAGACCATACCGAGCGGCTCGAGCAGACCGAGTCCGCGGCCGACTGATTCGGCGAACTGCGGATTCTGGTAGTGCGTGAAACCGACGAAGGCCAGCGAAAGACCTAAACCGATCCTGACAAAGAGTCTAGCCACTCCTTTGGCGTCATGATCATGAGGTGAACAACACATAGAATGAATGTGGGAAAGAGAGAGTCGAGGACAGTGTGCAACAGGATGACGGAACCGACAATCGGTCGTTTCATAGAAAAGCTTGCGGGAGATGCAAAATAGAACGTGTTCACACATGACGATACTTGGATTTTCGGGCCGGGCATGCTTCTATACACACTCATGTTCGAGCTTTTGTCCTCCCATCCCACGGGCCGCCGCGGCCGCATTCATACGGCCCACGGCACCATCGACACGCCGGTGTTCTTCCCGGTGGCGACCGCGGGGGCGATGCGCGGGATCACGCTCGACGATCTTCGGGGTCTCGGTTCGCAGGTTCTGCTCTGCAACACCTACCATCTGCATCTGCAGCCGGGGGAAGAGATTGTGCACGAAGCGGGCGGACTGCATTCCTTCATCGGCTGGGACGGACCGATCCTCACCGACTCCGGCGGATTCCAGGTGTTCTCGCTCGAAAGTACGCGAAAAATCGCCGAACACGGCGTGCACTTCAAATCACACATCGACGGCAGCGCGCATTTTCTCGGACCAGAGGAAGCGATGACGATCCAGCACATGCTCGGCGCCGACATCATCATGTGCTTCGACGAGTGTCCGCCGTCGACCGCGCCGCGCGCCAAACAGATCGAGGCCGTCGACCGGACGATCCGCTGGGCGAAGGAATGCAAAATGTGGCATGAGAAATTGTCGACTGAGAAGAAACATCCGCCGCTGCTTTTCGGCATCATTCAGGGCGGACTCGAGCGCGACATGCGGCAGAAATGTGCCGAGGAACTGATCAGCATCGGCTTCGATGGTTACGCGATCGGGGGACTTGCGGTCGGCGAAACCGAAACTGAAATGTTTGCCGTGCTCAATTACATCTGTCCGCTGCTGCCGGCAGACAAACCCCGCTACCTCATGGGCGTTGGCCGCCCGTCGCAGCACCGCGAGGCGGTCGCGCGCGGTGTCGATATGTTCGACTGCGTACTCCCGATGCGCGAGGCACGGCACGGAAAAATTTACCGCACGGACGGAACCGCGATCCGCATTCGCAACAGCGAGTACATGCGCGACCATTCCATCATCGATCCGGATTCACCGTCGGCCATGAGCCGCCGTCACACGCTCGCGTATCTCGCGCATCTCTTCCGTGCAGGAGAGCGATCGGCGGAGAGCATCGCGTGCATGCAGAATATGGCGGTCACGCTGAAAGCAATGTCGGACCTGCGCGACTCACTAAAATAAAGTCAGGCCTTGATGGCCGTGACTTCCACGATCGTATGCTGTTGCTTGTGACCCTTCGTGCGGATGAAACGCTTGCGGCGGCGCATACGGAAGACACGGATTTTCTGATCCCGGCCGTGGCCGATGATCTTCACTTCAACCGATGCTCCGTCGATGAACGGACTGCCAAGCACCATGTCTCCGCCGTCCTTCACCAGCATCATGACGTCGCTAAAGACCATTTTCTTGTCTTTTTCCGCATCCAGCAGAGGAACGGTCAGGGTATCCCCCACCTTCACTTTTTCCTGGAAGCCGGCGATCGTTACGACTGCAAACATGAGTAAAACGTCAGAAAGCTGCGGGAGTCTAAAGAAATCCCCATGGGATGGCAAGCGACTTTCCGGGTGAAATACGAAGAATACATCAGGATATAATGCCTCGCATTGGTCAATATGACGGATATTTTAAAGATAAACATCTTTTTATTGGTAAGTCGGCTTCCGGCTCTCCGTCCCCTGCTAACAGGAATGGCGAATTGGCTGTTCCGTCTTTTATTTCATATTTCTTTACCACCTCTTTCTATGCCAGGTTTACAGGTCTCAATCCGGAGACTCGTTGCGTCAGCATCAGTGGGTGCTCTTCTGTCCCTGTCTCAGATCGGGGCAATGGGCGCACATGCTGCGAGTTTCGATGACTGGTCGAATTTCTGGTGCAACCAGTACTTCGACTGCGGCGATAACGATAATAATGAAGACGATTGTGACTTCTTCGACTGCGATGATAGTGACTGCAACGATTATGACAACTGCGACGACTGCGACGATAACGAATGCGACGAGGATAACGATAACGATAACGACGGCGGAAATGTCAATCAGTCGGCGGATGTCGACAGCGAAGCAAACACCGACACGGATGTCGATGTGGACTCTTCATCGGAAAGCAACGTCGATGTCGAACAGGATGCGGAAGGCGGAAGCACCGGATCCGATGACGACGATGACGACGAAGACGATAACGACGGTTGCTGGTGCTTCAAGAACAGCGACTGGTGGTATGACAACGACGGTCGTTGCGACGATGACGACGATGACAATGACGACGATAATGACAACGACGGCGGAAACGTCAGCCAGGACGCGAACGTAGACGCGAGCGCCGATACCGATGTCGACGTAGACGTCGATGCGGACTCCGACAGCAATGTCGATGTATCGCAGGACGCGGACGGCGATGACGGCAACGCCAATCAGGACGCGGACGTTGACAGCTCGGCCGATACGGACGTGGATGTCAGTGTAGACGCGGACTCTATGACGGACGTCGACGTCGAACAGGACGCCGACGGCAGTGACGGCAATGTCAGCCAGAATGCGGATGTCGACGCAAGCGCCGACACCGATGTCGATGTAGAAGTCGAAGCGGACTCGAACAGCGATGTCGACGTCGAACAGGACGCGAGCGGCGGCAACACCAATCAGAGTGCCGACGTCGATTCGAGCGCGAACACTGATGTCGATGTGAATATCGACGCCAGTTCCTCGAACAACGTCATGATCAAACAGAACGCGAACTAATCACAGTATCGCAGCAACATTGCATGGGCGCGGGGAAGGGGTACTCCCTCCCCGCCGCTCTTGCGGATCAGTCTTTTGTCCCGATCCCTTCCCGGACGTAGGTGAAGAGCGCGTCGATCTGCTGCTTGAAGGAGATAGTATTTAGTAACTATAGTTGCAAATTGTCAAATGAAGTCGACTACATTTCTGTGCAGATGGCATAGGGAATAGACTCTCTTTTCTCGTGCATTATCGGGAGAATAATGACGATTTACATTTTTCGATTCAGCCCTGAGCGAAGCCATTCACCAACTATTCCACAAACATTGTTGACACCTAAAACACGCCGTTTATACTCGCTCCCTTTTGGAGATTTATCCCCAGGAGGCGGCCGGAGCTGCCGCAACAAGCCCGAGCGAGAGAGTCTGAACATGCAGGGCTCCTCTTCCCCGCCAGCACGCTGGTCGGAAAGAGGGGCCTTTGCGTATGTATACGTATACAGCCGTTTTGTGCTATAATAACGCCATCAAACACATTTCATGATTTTCGCACACATTCTCCTCTTCGCGCTCTCGGCTGCGGTGATCTGGTTTCTGTCCGGCATACTCATTGATGCCACAGACCGCGTCGCCAAACGCTACAAAAAACCGGGATTCGCGGTGGCGTTCTTCGTGCTCGGATTTCTGACATCGATCGGCGAAATCTCCGTCGCGGTGAATGCTTCTATAGAAGGAGTACCCCAGGTGTCCGCTGGCAACCTCATGGGAGCGTCACTTGTCATCTTCCTCCTTATTATCCCGCTGCTCGCAGTGCTCGGAAACGGTGTACAGATGTTCCGCGCGATGACACCGCTCAATCTCGCACTCCTCCTCGCGATTGTCATCCTGCCTGCACTCCTCACTCTCGACGGATCAGTCACGGCAACCGAAGGACTCGTTACTCTCCTCCTCTACGTTGCACTCCTCTTCCGTATTCAGAAAAAGCGATCAACAGAAGAAACAATGAAAGATGCGCTGAAGCGCACCGAACGCGCACTGCTGCACACCAAACACGCAACGTATATAGATATCGGCAAGATCGTCGTTGGTGCGATCCTTATCTTCGTCGCGGGAAACATCCTCGTCGAAGAGTCTGTCTTCTTCGCATCACAGCTCTCGATCCCCGTCTCCTACGTCGGGCTGCTCGTACTCTCGATCGGCACGAACATCCCCGAGATCGTGATCGCGATCCGTTGCGTTCTGGGCAGACACAAAGATATCGCTTTCGGCGACTACATGGGATCTGCCGTAGCCAATACGCTGATCTTCGGCATCCTCGCGCTGTGGAATACGTCCTTCACGATCGAAAAAACTGAATCATTCATCACTTTTCCGCTCCTGACACTCGGCGTCATCCTCTTCTTCCTCTTCTCCCGCACGAAGAACAACCTCTCACGAAAGGAAGGACTCATCATGCTCGGACTTTACGGTGCATTCGTTATTATTCAGATTACCAACGCTGTCCGCCTGTCCGATGAATCCGGATCATTGCGGGGTGCAGCGCAGGAAGTGAAAGCGATTGAGAGCCAACGATAAGGGGAAACATCACCGCATGTGGACTGTAGGATGTACGGGTTTGCGCTGGTAAAATGCAAACATTCACATTGGGGAGTCGCCACCCTCCTTCGCCCGCTATGCGGGCTTCGGAAGGGCAAGAGTGGTAAGGCAACTCTCATGTTCAGATTCTTTAAAACATTGGGGAGTCGCCAAGTGGTAAGGCAGCGGCCTTTGAAGCCGCCATTCGATGGTTCGAATCCATCCTCCCCAGCCAACATGGGCACCCGACCGTTCTGCCTAGACACTACATATTCTTCAATATATCCAGGTTGGAATCTATCTTGGACTGCCAACATTAGCGCGTGCAAAGCGTCGCCTTAGGGTGACACGACCCATCTCCGAAGGGTCAAGCTTCGCTCTGCTTTCCGATGTACTCATCAAGCAGATCGATTCGTATAAAATCTGCTTGAATGCCGTCTGGAGGAGATTTCATCCACCAGTTACGATGTCGTGGAACATACACATTCACAATCTTAGGCGGTTTTTCTGTGTCTACAGGCCATTTAAGATCGTCTGAGATCTTTTGCCAGTTCTCACGCAGGTATTTTTCACGCCTCAGTATTTTGCTGAAGTGGCTGTTTTTCGTCGATGTATCGAAAATGTTTCTTCGTAATCTGCTCGAATCTTTCATGCAAGCTGTATGAGGTATGTCCTTACATTCAATATTTAGAAATACATTGTTCTTGGGTAGGTAGGTTAGAACATCATAGTCTCCCACATCTTCGTAATTGGATTTTGGGAACATCGAACGCAAATCCACTGATTGAGAATGCGAGGAATATCGACGAACCACTTCAAGTGCTTTTCGTTCAATGCCTTTCTGAATTTCGGTGCTCCAACTTTTGAGAACAACCTTAGTTTTAGGCGCATTGAATGCGGCGGGGAAATCACCGTTCATCACTGTTCTTTTCCAGAGATCCTCAGCCATTTTTGCCGACCATGCTCCCCATAAGTACCTTCCGTTATGAAAAATAAGTGGACGGATGTCATAACGGCTTAGTCGCTTTATATTTTCCCATACAGGCACGTCATCTGCCGGCGCCATTTGATCTTCAATAGTCGTAATCCCTGCACTCGATAGGGTTAGGAATTTCAAAACTGCCCGTATGTCGCCTTCACTAATATCTTCTTTCAATTGGGTAAGGCATCGTGCCACAATTTCATCTTCGGTTGCTGCATAGGAAGTTTGTTCATTCTCGCTTTTTTCGGCTATGAAAGACCATTTACTCAATGCATGTAATACATGTACAAGATTGCGGAAGCTGAATCCAAAATCTCCCCTAAATGCCAAATCCAATTGATCCACCAGCGTTGCAATGGGGGTTACACCTTCGACTCTGTCCTCTCTTTTTCCTGTAGGTGACAAATCTTCTCCTGCCAGCTGTCTTAAATAGTCCTCTTGTTTCTCTTCTTTAACATCGAATCCGACTTGGACAATATTTTCATGATTGAAAATCAACGCAGTTGCGTGTGTTTGATACTTAATACAATCACTAGAACTGTAGAGAACATGTAGCCAATTCACGAGTCCGCTTAGTCGCTTAAAATCATTCTCATTCATCCGCTTTGTGCCCTTTGGCTGCAATTGAATAAATTTCTCGATGAGATAATGACAATGGTTTTGGAGCCGCAGAGCTTCTTCAAAGAGTTCTTTGTATTTGTCGATTCGATCAAAATCGACATCCTGTTCTGCAGAGATTCCGAGCTCGATTTTCGTGTGCATTCTCTTATCCTCTAAAGCATCGGTTCTCGCTATTAGATATGGCAAGGCAATACCTAGGTCATACTTCTCAACTTCAGCATTGATCTCCTTTACCAAAACTTCACGAATTTTATTCAATCGGATTATGCCTTCGACTCCTTCGTATGTGCCCTCCTCAACTCCCTGCTCGTTGGCAATTTCAGAGACGCGCTTACGTGCAAGTTTATACTCATAAGGCGTAGGTGATTCAGGATCTATATGCTCTGGAAATGCCGCAGGTTTTGCGACAGGCCTTCTCATGAAACGTGGCTTTCTGGAGCGTTTCTCATCGAGAGTCTTCACCATCTCTTCTTTAGCGGAATCAGGGTGTATTTCATCGATCCGTGTAAGAACCTCTTGAGCGAGAGATATCTCCAAAGACGCATCGGTGACTTCCTGCATTTCTTTCGTAAACTTCTCTTGGTCAAACACCATCTGCAAAACAGGAAATCGGATGTGACTGATCTGTGATCCTAATAGGTTCGGCTTGGTTAATAAGACTTTCAAATCTCCATGAGAATCTTCTTCTGAAGTAGACGATGCATAAGAGTCTGGGAATATTGCAATGCGCAACTCATCTTGTTCTTGGAAGAATTTATGCCTCTCTAAAAGAGGTCGATTTTGTGCAAGCACATCTTCAAGGCATCTCATTAGGAGGTCTGTAATTTCGCCCTGATTGTAAGACATTTCATGAAAGGGTGCCCATATTGCCACTTCGGTCTTACCAATATTGAAGTGGTAAGAAAATCCTAGAGAAGACGAACGTGTCACTAATTGGAAGGTTTCTCTATGGTAATCGACAATTTTTAGATGGCGTGGATTTCCGAAATAACCACGCGGATACCTCTTCCAGAATTTCTTCAGAGATTCATATCGATGAAAGGCACCGCCATTAGGATCGAGCCAAATATAATCTGGCTGACTGGCACCACCAATAAGCACTCCATCCGAATACTTAAAAGCATCAAATTGATCTGCAAAAGAATTTGCAAAGGACATGACTCCTTGCGTTTGAGTATTAAGAAAATCCGTAAATGCAGCTAGTTCTTCAGGGTTTTCGACTTCATCTGCAATCATGAGAAAGTCGGATAGCCCCACCATATGTCCCGGCAAATCAGCGGGAAGGAAACACGCTCCAGTTGATACCTGTGGCACAACAACAAAGAGTTCAGGTTCAATTTCTGTGTCATCGTCCTCATCTGCGCGTCGGAATTCGACGCCTTTCCCTTCTGCTCTTAGTAGCAATGTATGCGGCCTTGCCTTAAACAACACAAGAGCTTCGTTCAGCTGTTTGCCTAATGCTTTAAAATCCTGCTGAGGGCCTTCCCCTGGCAGGAGAGGAGGCAGAACATAAACCATTATCAACTTATTTTTAGTGCGTAAAACAACGTGGAATACTAATTCATGTGCTTTTTTATCAGCTGTCGCGGCACTTACAATGTCAAAAAGATCACCGGTTCTCATTCGGCGTTTCATGTATATGCCCAAAAGCACACCAGTACGAAAAGAGTAATCACCATGCTCGATTAATAAATGAGCATGATGTTTTTCCCATAAACCGCGCCATTGTTCGAGCAATGCTGAGCTATATCTTCGTGGCGATACCGGAAGATACCTATCGCCCTCTTTGATCGCATAAATGGGCAAGAGTGTGCCACTTTGGAATGCAGTGATAAATTGATCGCTTGTAAGTTTTGAAGCGTCAAATTCACCTAAAGACAAGGAATACTGAGCAAGCATTTCATCGCTCATGAATTCTTGTAGATCAAATCCTTCGTAAAACTCTTTTGCTTCTGTCCAAAATTCCTGAGAAGGAACCTCTGTATGCCCATGAGAGATTTCTGCCAAAGCGTCAGCATCCGTATGTGGCTTAATGGCTTTCAAAATATAATCTTGAAGATGTAAGCATATTCTCAGTTCTTTCTCCGGCGACCTTTTCGCTTCTCTTATATATTCATCGTTATAAGCGTTATGCACGAGGTCAAATTGGTCTAGGTGATCGACAATGCTTTCTATGACGATGCCATAGAAAATGCGGTACCTTTTATTCTTGAGGTAATACTCTATTTCTCCCCAATCAGGTTCAGGAGTCATGTCTTCCATTGTGGGAAAGGAAGGCACCAATTGATGCATTGCTTCACACAATTTCCTGAAATCTTCATAGGTATGTATCTGATCAGTAGCAGTAAATTCTACTGGCTTTATCGTGGCGAATACTGCCAGTAAGAAGGGGTACTGCACGAAGGCCGAGCGATTTGGCAGCCACAAACTTGAAATAAATAAAGAGGCGGCGATGTCTTTAGCGCTGTATTTTCGGAATAGCTCAGAGATTTTGCCTATTGAATCCTGAAATTGATTCATGCCCACAAGATATCACTAATGCTGATTATTGATGATTTTTATGCGTAAACACTCTGTTTTGAATCAACATAGTTGTCGAAAATATGCTTATAGACTTTTCCGTCTTCTCCGCACAGTCTTGTTCTGTATAGGTCGGTTCAGCAAGCACGTGTGTGCGCCGGTGGTGCCTTCAGATCACACAAAACAACAAGTCTAGGTGTGAGTCTGCGGTCCTGTAGAATCACCCAGATACCAATATCGGCTTAGAGATAGGGGTAAAGCCTGTTATTCTTTCGATGCATATCTCACTCTTTGTTTTTAATGAAACTAACCGACCATCATGCACAGTACTTTGCCTACGAGCTCACTAAGCGATGTTCTTCAAATAGCCTAGAAAAGCTGTCATCCACACTATCCAACGCTCAAGTAGATTTAAACCCACATCAGATCGAAGCGGCACTTTTTGCCTTTCGTTCACCTTTATCAAAGGGTGCTATTTTGGCTGATGAGGTCGGACTTGGTAAAACCATCGAAGCCGGGCTAGTTCTCTCTCAGAAATGGGCTGAAAGGAAACGAAAGATTCTGTTGATCGTTCCTTCTAGTTTGCGAAAACAATGGAATGACGAGCTACAGGAGAAGTTCTTTTTGCCATCCATTATTCTCGAAGCAAAATCTTTCAATCAATATATTAAAGATGGCAACCTCAACCCATTCAATCAGGAGGATACGATCATCATCTGTTCGTATCATTTCGCTAAGGCGAAGTCGCCCTACATCAAACAGACGAAATGGGACTTGGCCGTCATTGATGAGGCTCACCGCCTAAGGAACGTCTACAAAACCAGCAACAAGATTGCTCGCGAGATCAAAGACTCGTTAACCGATGTGCCAAAGATTTTGCTAACAGCGACTCCCTTACAAAACTCTCTACTCGAACTTTATGGTCTTGTAAGCATCATTGATGATCACGTTTTTGGCGATCTGAAGAGCTTCAAGTCGAATTACGCCCGCGTTCCTCGAGAGCAAGACATTTACGAGAATGAGCTAGGTCTTGTGGAACCAAAACAGGAAATGTTTGTCGAATTGCGAAAACGTTTAAAGCCCGTCTGTACTCGCACTCTCCGCAAGCAAGTGCTGGAATATATCAATTACACTGCTCGAAAACCCCTCACACAGGACTACGTTCCTACCCAGCAGGAAACTGAGCTATACGATGGGATGTCCGAATATCTACAGCGACCAAAACTGTATGCGCTGCCATTTAGCCAGCGTCAGCTTATGACGCTGATTTTACGCAAGCTGTTAGCATCTTCCTCTTTTGCGATTGCCAGCACGTTAGACAAGCTCGTCGATAAGCTCTCTATTCTGATTAAAGAAACTAAAGCCAAACATGCCGTTCAGGATAACGATACAGCCGGAATAGAACAAAACTTTGAAAATTTTGAAGAAGTCTCAGATGAATGGATCGATACCGAGGAAGACGAAGATGATGAAGATCAGAAAGAAAAGAAGGTTTTAACGCCCGAAGACATTCCTAAAATAGAAGCGGAGAAGGCTGATCTCGCAAAATTTCGCGATCTTGCGAAGAATATTTATACCAACTCCAAGGGAGAAGCACTGCTTACTGCTCTTGAGAAAGGGTTTGAAATGACACAGGAGCTTGGCGCAAAAAAGAAGGCCATCATCTTTACAGAATCCACCATCACACAGAAGTATCTAGCTGAAACATTGCTTGGCAAAAATGGTTATCAAGGAAAGATCGTTTTGTTTAACGGCTCAAACAACGATGATGAATCAAAGGAAATTTATAAAAAATGGCTTGAGAAGTACCAAGACACCGACAAAATTACAGGATCCAAGACAGCCGATACTCGCGCTGCACTTATTGAGCATTTTCGTGATAGCGCGGAAATCATGATTGCCACAGAGGCAGGAGCAGAAGGCGTAAACCTCCAATTCTGCTCCCTCGTTATTAATTATGATTTGCCTTGGAACCCGCAGAGAATTGAACAGCGTATCGGTCGTTGCCATCGCTACGGCCAGAAACATGATGTAGTGGTGATCAACTTTGTGAATAGAAAGAATGCGGCAGATCAGCGTGTTTACGAGCTATTGGATCAGAAGTTTAAATTATTCAAAGGAGTCTTTGGTGCAAGTGATGAGGTATTGGGGTCAATTGAATCCGGTGTTGATTTTGAAAAACGTATTGCTGATATCTATCAAACTTGCCGCACTAACGAAGATATTAATGCTGCATTCGATAAATTGCAGAATGAAATGGAAGAAAGTATACAAAATAGTCTTTCTGAAACACGCCAGACATTACTTGAAAATTTTGACCAAGAGGTGCGTGAAAAGCTAAAAATAAATGCTAAAGAAAGCCAAAAGTATCTGGATACCTATCAGAAGTGGTTATGGGATGTCACTCGTTACTATTTAGGAGAAAATGCTGATTTTTCTGATCATGATTACTCTTTTTCTTTAAAAATAAATCCCTTTCAAAATGAAGAGATAGACCCCGGGCCATATAGGATTGGTAAAAACGTTGAAGATGCACACGTCTATCGTCCTGGGCATTCTTTGGCCCAAAGGATATTGAACGAGGTTAAAAGCAGTCAGCTCAGTGAAGTAGAGATAGTGTTTAATTATTCAAAACATGATTCTGTTATTTCTGTTCTAAAGCCATTGGTTGGTAAGGGTGGTGTGTTGAAGGTCGCAAGTTATACCGTTGAGGCCTTTGAGGAAGAAGACACGGTCATTATTTCGGCTTTAAATGAAGATAATGAACCGATTGAACCTGATATTATTAAAAAGATATTTTCGCTTTCCGCAGCGTCAGTTGGGGCATGTGAAGTATCCCCGGATCAAAAGAAAAGGCTGGAAGAGCTGGAACAGGGCAGTATTGCAGCAACCTCTACTCAAATTGCCGAAAGGAACAGTGAGTTCTTTGATGACGAAATGACCAAAATGGACAATTGGGCAGAGGACGTAAAAAAAGCATTGGAATTGGATTTAAGAAAACTTGATATTGATATTAAAGCTGCCAAGACAAACGCCAAGAAAATCGTTAATCTAGAGGAGAAGCTTAAAGCTCAACGAGCAATAAAGGATTCCGAAAAGAAACGCAATGAAATGCGGAAAAAATTATATGAGGCGCAGGATGAAGTAGAAGTTAAGAAGGAAAAGCTACTCGAGACAATTGAAGCTCAACTCAAGCAAAGATCGACGTTAAAGCCTTTGTTTACTATTCGATGGAAAATTATATGATAGTAAAAGACTCACCCTGGTACGCTTACATGTAGAGGCGTGGTGAGTGCTAGTGATCACTACTTTACTCCTTACATATATGAAAAAGATACAAGCGAAAGGCTTGCAGATCTATACATTCAATCAAGGAAAAGAGGACTTTATATCCTTGACCGATATTGCACGGTATAAAAATGCTGAGGCTACGGCTGATGTCGTAAAAAATTGGATGAGAAGCCGCAGTACTATTGAATTTCTTGGCATTTGGGAGCAAATAAATAATGAGAATTTCAAACTGGTCGAATTCGACCAGTTTAGAAAAGATGCAGGATTGAACAGTTTTGTACTATCGCCGCAAAAATGGATAGAAAAGACCAATGCAGTAGGGCTTATATCTAGGTCGGGCAATGGGGGTGGTACTTTTGCACACAAAGATATTGCCTTCGAATTCGCAACATGGATCTCTCCTGAATTTAAGCTCTATCTGATCAAAGAATTTCAACGGCTCAAAAATGAAGAAAGCGAACGTCTGATGCTCGGCTGGGATGCAAAACGATCTTTAACAAAAATCAATTACAAGATTCATACCGACTCCATAAAAGAACATATTGTTCTCCCGCAAAAACTAACGCTGAAAGAAGCAAGTTTCGCCTACGCGAGTGAAGCAGATGTTTTGAACATTGTTCTTTTTGGAAAAACGGCTCAAGACTGGAAAAAGGAAAATAAGAACAAAGAAGGAAATATGAGAGATTATGCAGATGTCTATCAATTGATCTGTCTTGCGAATTTGGAAACATTGAATGCGGAATTTATGAAAATGGGCCTAAGCCAAAAGGAAAGAATGCTAAAATTAAATGAAATCGCCATCTCTCACATGAACTCTCTTGCGGGGAATACAAGTATAAAAAAGCTAGAAAGCCATGAAGGTAACCTTCCGAAAAAATTACTATGACGAACAATAAGCAAAAACTTGAACTGACGTGGATCGGCAAGAACAACCCTGAATACGATATTGCAAATATCGAGCCTCGTATTTTGGAAGAGCGGACGGATTTATCTTATGGTGATCCAAATACTGAAAACATGATCATTCATGGCGATAATCTCTTAGCGCTCAAAGCCCTGCTGCCTGATTATGAAGGGAAAGTTAAGTGTGTCTTCATTGATCCTCCATATAACACTGGGAGTGCTTTTGAACATTATGATGATAATGTTGAGCATTCAACATGGCTTTCGCTGATGAAGCCAAGACTAGAACTTTTGTCGCTTCTTCTAGATCCAGAAAAAGGAAGTCTTTGGATTTCTATTGATGATAACGAAGCACACTATCTGAAGCTTTTGTGTGATGAAGTATTTGGAAGAAATGGTTTTGTGGCAAATATAATTTGGAGATCAACTGATAATAGCAACAATAATGCGAAGACGTTTTCTTTGGATCACAACCATATTTTAGTCTACTCACGCAATACTGAGTGGGCTCCTAATTTCTTGAATGATCCTGAAAAAAGAAGCCACTTTAAAAATCCAGATAATGATCCTGATGGCCCTTGGTTTGATGGAAATCCATTAAATAATCCTGCTCTTAGACCCAATCTGCAGTTTGATCTTGTATCGCCAAATGGAACTATAATTAAGCATCCCCCAAACGGTTGGAGATGGTCTAAAGAAACAATCGATGAAAAGATGTCGACTGGTGAGATTAGATACTCTGATGACCAGACCAGGATCATTAGAAGGACTTATTTGAAGGACATGGAGAATCTTCCTCCTTCTACTTTGTGGTCAGATCTAGACGTTACGGGACATAATAGACAAGCTAAATATGAACTAAAAACACTTTTTCCAGAAGCTAAAGTGACTGATCTATTTGGAACGCCAAAGCCGGAAAAATTGCTTAAGCAGATTTTGGATCTTGGCTCAAACGCTAATGATATTATTCTCGATTCATTTCTTGGTTCAGGTACTACCGCTGCCGTTGCTCATAAAATGGGAAGAAAATATATCGGCATTGAGCTTGGTGATCATGCCTACTCACATGTTCAAAGAAGAATGAAAAAAGTTATAGATGGTAATGATGGATTGAAGCTATCGGATATTCTTAATTGGCAAGGAGGGGGTGGGTTTAAATTTTATGAACTCGCCCCTAGTTTTATTGGAATTGATGAATTTGGTAATCCAGTAATTGATAGCTATTACAATGATGCGAAATTGGTTCGCGCAATGTGCAAACTCATGAATTACACCTTTGCGCCAAGTTCTACTGAATATTGGAAGCACGGCAAAGGCCAAGGCAGCAATAGTATCTATGTAACTACGCAGATGCTCTCTGTCGCTATGGTTCAACAGATCGTCAGTCACCTAAGCCCAAATGAAACGCTCCTTATCTGCCCGAAAAAATACGAACCGGGCTGTAAAGAAGTTGATAATCGAATCACGATTAAAAAAATTCCACAGTCAGTTTTGAAAGCCTGTCAGTTTGGCAAAAAGGAATATTTGTTGCCAATCAAAGAAAATGCGATGGAAGAAATAGACGAAGAAGATTTACCCGAAACCCAAGAATAATATGAATAAAGAACACGCTTTACAGTACATCACGAATGCTATGAGCCTGCGCTCCCCGCAGAAAAAAAGCTTAGTTCTGTATGCTGATTATCTGGAATCAGAGGCTGGTAAAAAAGTGTTAGAACGTATGAAGAAAAATGATCGCGGAAATGTGAGTGATATTGAGATGGCAACTAAAGCCTATGCGCAAACAGTTCCTGAAATGGGGCAATTTCAGGCTTTCGAGCGCACTTTCCCAGCGTATACCTTTGCCCTTGCCACTGGCGTAGGGAAAACGCGTCTGATGGGTGCCTTCGTAGCATATCTTTACCTCGTGTACGGGATTCAGCATTTCATGATTGTCGCTCCGGGCAACACCATTTATCGCAAGCTGGTTGATGATTTCAGTAAGTCTAATAACCCGAAGTATGTCTTTAAGGGCATAGAAGAGATCAATATCAGTACAACGAGCATCATCACCAAGGAAAACTACCAGCAGAATCAGGCAACTATGAGTTTGTTTGGTAACCAGATCCAGATCAACATTTTCAATATCCAGCAATTTGCACAGAAAGATATTGAGCAAGAAAAGGGCATCACAAAGTTTAGTGAAACGCTCGGTGAATCATATTTTGAATATCTGAAGTCACTGTCTGATTTGGTGGTATTAATGGACGAATCCCACCACTACCACGCAGATGCAGCGATGGGATCACTCGACCGCATTGATCCACTTATGGGTCTAGAGTTCACAGCAACTCCGTATACAGGAAATATGGTTGGTCGCGGTCGTACGCGACAACCGGAACTGAAGAAAAATATTTTCTATACTTACAATCTTGGCGACGCAATCCGCGATGTCTTCGTAAAAGATCCTTGGGTGGGTACAGAGGCCGACGTTGATTTCAGCCAGTGGGACAGCGAATCCATTGAGACCGATGCTCGAAAACTACAATTGGCAGCCTTCTTCCATGAACGCACAAAGGTAGCACTCAAGGAATATGCATTGGGAAACAATAAACCTGAGGTAAAGCCTGTAATGCTTGTTGTCGCAAAAGATACAGCGCATGCAAGCGCTCTTCGTGCCCTGATTGATAGTGATCAATTCCGAGGCGGTGCCTATAAAGGCAAGGTGATTGAAGTGCATACAAAAACACTCGGAGATGAAGCGGATGAAACTATTGAAAAGCTCATCTCGCTTGAGCATCCGGATAATATTGTCGAAGTTGTTATCCATGTGAATATGCTTAAAGAGGGCTGGGATGTAGCGAATATTTACACAATCGCGCCAATTCGATCCTCTGCTTCGGACATTCTGACTGAACAGACAATCGGTCGTGGTCTTCGCCTACCCTACGGAGAGAGGACAGGAAACAAGAATGTTGATCGTGTCATGATTGTTGCTCATGACAATTACGCAAAGGTTGTTGAGGCAGCACAGCATTCTTCCCTAATACAGCCATCAAATATCGAAAGTATTTCTGCGGATGATGCGAGGCAGGTGAAAGAGGTTATTGAGGTACCTTCAGCATTTATTGCGAGTATTCAACAAAGGATAATAGCCAACCCTTTAGTGATGCAAGGAATTGAGGCGCATGCAGGTAAAGCAGTGAGCTGCATACTTTCTGATGACACACCTGATGACGTAAAGGCTGCAACCATCCAGCACAAGGTGAATGAAATTGTTTTGCAAGAAGCGAAGAAAATAGCGAATGAGCAAAGCTTCCCTGTTCATCATCAGCATGCAGATGCTCAGGCATCGGAGCTGCCTTATGCAGAAGGATCTCTATTTAGTGCCTTTAGTGAGCCTATAAAGAACGAACTTGAGAAGATCGGTCGTGTTTCAGGGCAAGCAATGGAAGTTCGAAACATAGCGATTCCAAGACTAATGCTGACTCCTCACTACGGAGAGATGATTATTGATGATTTTGATTTAGACGTAAGGAAATTAAGCAGATACACGACAGGTGCCTCCATCATGGAACAACGTCTGCAAGGAACAGAAAGAATAGATCTGTTTGGCAATGCTCATCAGGGGGATCAAGAAACTGTGCTAACGCGGGTAACAAGCCTGGGCGAGGGACGAGCTCAGAGTCCGGAAAGTACAATTATTGCTGCTCTGACTGACCATCCTCTCATTGATTACGATGATCCTAATCAAACTGCTTTACTTCTGAAGCTCGCAACGCAGACCGTTTCGCATTACAAATCGTTTGTTAGTGAGGATAGCGCAGTCAAAATGATGGTGGAGAACAATACCCAGCAGATTGCTCAGGAAATTTACGATCAAATACTAGAACATAAGAAATTTGTTTCAGAAGGCTACCTTGAATCAAGTATTCGGGAACCGAAGCCCTATCTTGAGCAGTTTAATATTTCACGAGACCATAGCGATCAACCAGTCACACTGGAGTCGCAATTGAACAGATTTCCAAGAGAAAAAATATATACCGGATTTAAGAAAGCCTGTCACTCCATGTATCGGTTTGATTCTTCTGACGAAGCTAGATTGGCGTATGTTTTAGAAAAAGATCCCTATGTTTTTGACTGGTTACGCCCAGCACCAAGCCAATTTGAGGGACTGTATTGGAGGGATGAATCAGGCAATTCCCAGCACCGCTACGAACCAGATTTCGTCATCGAATTGGAGAATGAAATTGTCATGATCGAAGTAAAACCTAGTAGTGAGATAGAGGTTTTTGAGGTTCAATCAAAAAAGAAGACCGCAGAGAAGTATTGTGAACTTGCTTCAAAGAATGTTGGGAAATTTGGAATTGTGAAGCCTTGGCGATATGTGATTATTCCAACGGAAAGAATAACTATAACATCGACAATTTCAGGTCTGATTTGAAAACGTGCTAAAGCTTTTTCTTCTTCAAAGATGGAGATTTTTTAACTAAGGAGGGTGGGACACGTAACCTCTGCCAGATATCGAAGCAAATGCTTAGATAGTCCGCTACAATATGAAGGAAAGTCTCTATAAACCTTATTTCTATGGAACGAAACTACTGGGTCGTAAGAATGGGAGCCGGTGAAGCCTTCGTCGAGGTTGGTCTGCAACATGGCTTTGTCGGAGTAGGATGGCTTCGAAATACGGATTTTTCACCCTTTCTCCAATTGGGAACTAGAGAATTTCACGAAAAATTTGATGCTGTACTGCGATTAGAAGACCCCGATAGATCAAACGTAGCTATCGGTCAAAATATCGGAAATCTTTATGCATTCTGCTGCATGATTCAGGTGAATGATATCGTGATTGTTCCGGAGACAAGTAAGCAATGTTTCCATATAGGCACCATTATTAGTGGATATCAATACACCCCCACATCAGGTGATTCCTGTGATTATTCTCATCGTAGGGAGGTGCGATGGATTCCCACGCCATTCTCACGAGAGGGTATCTCAGAGCCGCTGCGCAACTCGCTCGGATCCATTATGACCGTTTTTAGCGTGAGTAAACATGCGGAAGAACTCTCTGGCTTACTCACAACGGATGTCAGTATCCAACCTCCTCAAGCTCAAGAGCTAGGTTCTCAGTTCCGTCTTGAATCTCAACTTGAGGAATTCCTGGTTGAAAATTGGCAGAAACTTTCACTCAGCAAACAATACGAACTCTATTCAGAACCTGATGAAGAAGGAAATGCTGTACTACGCGGGCAGCAATTCATCACTCCAATTGGCAGGATTGATCTCTTGGCTCGGGATCACAAAGGTCGCGGCTGGCTTGTTGTTGAACTCAAGCGCGGACAATCGAGTGATGCTGTTGTAGGACAGGTACTGCGCTACATGACATGGGTGCGAGAGAACCTATCCAAGCCGGGTGAAAAAGTGGAAGGACTCATTGTCGTCGGAGAGAACGACGAACGTATCGCCTATGCTTTACGTTCCGTCTCTGGGATAAAATTCATGAAGTACGATGTGAAATTCACACTCTCTGACTTGCAATCATAAAATTGGAAAACGGTCACTTCTACTATTGCTGGATTGAAAATTTAACTCCTATTGCATTATGAAGATCAAATCATTACAAATATCCAACGTCCTAATCTTCAAGCATGTTGATGATATTGCTAATGCAGAGAAGATTTCTTTCGACCCCAATTTTAATATTCTGATCGGCCAAAATGGTGCTGGTAAATCGACGGTGCTCGAAGTAATCAACTTTATTTTCCGGAGAGTTCTTTTTGTACCTTATAACCGAAATCGTGATTTATACTTTCAGCGAACAACTATAAATTCAGACCAGAAGAGGCAAATTCTTGCGAAAATAGATAACTTTCAATATTACAGAGATTTTCGTCTTGATAGAAACTATGATTTTGAGGATCAGACTCAAAAAATTAGAGTCATTGTGGAGATTGATGATATCGACCGAGCTAACATAAATCTTCTTCAGACAAATAGAGCAGGACTATCTTCCGTCATTGGCATTTATTCTGCTGAACAGATGTTTGCAGATGGCACTTATCAAAACGAGTATCAGATAGACATCACCCTCGATAGTACAAATAAAACTTACACTGTAGAGGTTCAGCAGGATACTGGTTATACATACCTCACAGCATATAATTTGTATAAAGAAATCATTGAAATATACAACGAAGAAAATCCAGAGCGCCCGATTGCCAACCTAGCAGAGTCTTTTGCCTTGATTGGTGGCTATAGAAATTATAATTCTTATTCAACACATGTTTCTCTCAGCGGCGGCAATAATGCGTCAAAACAAATTCAAATCATTAGAACATCTGAGTATTCAAAGAGCACAAACGCCTCAGAAAATGGCGAGCCATCAATTTTTGGGTTGGTTCGCTTGAAAATGGCTGAGAGGTGTTTTGATCTGATTGCAACGAAGAAAGATCTCAAAGAATGTGAGACTGCCGCAAATGAATTAGATTTCATAAAACGGATCAACGAGAAACTTAAAATAGTTAACATCAAAATTGAGGTAAAACTTTTAGATTATTCGAGTTGGAATTTTGCTTTTTCATTTGTCGATACAAAAAGAGGTAAGACAATCAGTGATATAAGCTCGTTGAGTGCCGGACAGAAAGCGATCACTCATTTGGTGCTTGAAGCTTATGGACGAGGCGACTTAAAGGGAGGTTTGGTGATTATTGATGAACCAGAAATCCACTTACATTATCAATTTCAAAGTGAATACCTTCGAGTGATTGAGAAATTAAATTCTGAGCAGGGGTGCCAATATATTTTGGTAACTCATTCCGAGTCTCTTATAACCTCTGAGACAATTAATAGTGTTATTCGACTTTCTTTAGATGAGCTTGGTTATACAAAAATAAATCAGCCACAGATCAGCACAAATCAGAAATGGCTGGTTAAGATTCTTGATAATAAAAGATCAACTCACGCTTTCTTTGGAAGTAAGGTGTTGCTTGTAGAGGGTGATTCTGACCGTTATTTCTTTCGCGCTGTCCTCGGTGAAATGGAAGAAAAACTAAAGAAAGGGATTGTACAAGATGTAACTGTATTGGATATAAACGATAAGAAAAAGGATAGCGAATGGCGCACACTTTTTGAGACTTTTGGTTTAAAAACATTTTTTATAACCGATTTGGATTATGCGTGGAAATTTTATCCAACCGAGACAGCAACAAAAATAAATAATCCAGCACTAGTAGCTCAATTCCTCACGGCCCATGCTGATGTGATTACCAAAATAGAGACTGAATACTCGAAGGGAACATTCGTGTTGAAGGAGGGTGACTTAGAAATATATCTTGGAATACAAAAAGACCTCTCTGAGGTGATCGATCTTTGCCAGATCAATCTAAAAAGCTATCTCAACAATCCTACAGACACTAAGATTCAAGAGCTAAAAGTGATTATGTCCCTTGTCACAGGTGAGACTTATCCAACTTAGGGAGTTTAGTGTTTTTAATGCTCTCTATGAAATTTTATTCATAAATCTAATTATCTACCTGAGCAATTAATACGAGTTTCTGGTCTTTGAGCGTCAACCTGTTCTTCAGACATCCAATCAATTCTCGCTTCTCAATCATAGTTCCGTTTCGAAGTAGGTACTCCACATACTTCCTCTGATTGATCTTCTGAGCCTTCTTTTTATCCGATATTCCCAACACATCAGTCGCAAACTTTGAGAATCGCTCAAACTCGTCATCAATCTTTCTCTTTACCGCTGAAGTATTCAGATCCAATCCATCAAGCAGCTCTATGAGCTGTTCAACCAACTCCTCCTCTCGTAAGGCAGGCTCTTTACATTGCAGATCCCTTGAGTGGGTGCATCGGTAGTACACGTAGCGCTGTAGACCTTTCTTTGTCTGCTTTCGCTTCTCATCGGCCGTTACGCCCGATCCGCAATTGCCGCACGTCATGAGTCGAGTAAAGGCGAACTCCTTCGTGCCCCATTCCCGTTGTTGCCCGACGGAGAGGATACGTTGCACGTCATCGAAGAGTTGCTGATTGATGACCGGATCGTAATCGCCTCGGTACCATCTCCCGCTACCCACCGGATACTCGAACCTCCCTGTATAGAAGGGGTTATGGAGAACCTTGTAGATCATACTCAGGGTCAGGTTTTTCCCAGCTCGTGTCCGAAATTCCGATTGCTGGACCCAGCGGTACACATCGCGGCCGCTCATGCGGTCTTGGGCAACCTTCTCAAACATCTGCCTGACGAACGGCGCTCGGACAGGATCGATGATGATTCTACTTCGTACTTCGCCTGCCCTTCGTTCCGTTAGATAGCCGAGAGAAGGAAGACAGGGTCGATAGCCCTGTTCCGCTCTGGCCTTCTGCCCGCGCTTCACGTTGATCCCTCGATTGTCGTTTTCTAACTTCGCCTGTGAACAGAGAATCATGAGCAGGAATTTCTCGTTCGGATTGTTGGTGAATTTCTGCGAGTGACAACGAATCTCCCGCAGTAGTCCTTGGTCCATAAGATCGACGAGCGATCCTAAGTCTCCGGCGTTTCTGCTGAGACGATCCGGTGCCCATGTGAGGATGCCTGTAAAAAGTCCCTTTCCTACATCTTGGATAATCGTGTTGTAGACGGGACGATGCCCCGATGCCTTTGCCGAGTGGCTCTCCCGCCGGATCTCTGCGATGTCCATTCCATCTCTCTTGGCGAGCGCCAGCATCTCTTTTACCTGCGAGTCGATGGACATCGCCTGCCTCTCATCGTCCTCGGAGGATTTCCGAGCGTAAAGGCAGTAGCGGATAGGCATGATCGTCGGCTCCACCCGATGCTCGTTATCCGGAGGTGCCGTTCTTCCAATGGTTCTTGCCGATGCTGTGGGGGTCGCTGATGGCATGCTCAATCAATGCCTGCGACCGTCTTGCCTATCCAGCCCCCATGCGCCAGAACTTCTCAAAGTCCAGGCCGATTGCTATAACTTGAAGAAGGCCGCTGGCTCCACATCCAACCCCTTCGCGATCTTCTCGACCGTACTCAAGCGCATATCCTGAAGAGTGTTGCCTTCATAGCGCTGATACTGCTTGTATTCCATCTTGCAGAGGTCGGCCGCTTCCTCTTGAGTCAGCCCACGCTGCTCCCGCAAACGCTTGAGGTTCTTCGCCACCGTTTTTGTGAGTGTCTGCATCCCAATAAGTATCGGGATCGACGATGTTTCTTTACACCAACTTTACCGTTGGTGTGCAAATGGTTATACTCACGTCCTGCGCTATATATTGAGCGCTGGCTATCGATTGAAAAACCAATGCCACACTCCACGTTTTAGTCTAGAGAAAGCCTCAAATGCTGCTTCGCGGCCTCCTCCAGCTCCGCTAGGAGGGTACGCATCTTTCCCCAATCCTTATGGCCATCATCATTTCCAAGAACGGTAAAGGCGCGAAGCGCGTCGATCGCTCAGCCTTTGCCAATGAAGACGAATTGCAGCAGTACATCTACGAAAATCCGGAATCCATTCCTCTGTATGACATCAAGGAGGATATCCGGCTCCTCATCGTCGCCCGCGAATTCCCAACGCAGAGCGGTCCCATCGATGCCGTCGGTATCGATAAGGAAGGAGAGCTGTACCTCATCGAAACGAAGCTCTATCGGAACGCAGACAAGCGCCATGTGGTCGCTCAAGTCCTCGACTATGGAGCATCTCTCTGGCGACACTACAGCGACTTCTCCGCCTTCATCGGTGAGCTTGATCGGCAATCACAGAAGAAATGGAATGTGAGCCTTCAAAAAAAGCTACAGGACTTCTTCGGCAGTTCCGAAGAAGACGTACAAAAGCAGATTGAAAACTTCCGCAGCAATCTCGACGAGGGAACATTCAAGTTCGTGGTCCTCATGGATACGCTCCACGCCCAACTTAAAGACCTCATTCTGTTCCTTAACCAGTACAGCAAATTCAATCTCTACGTCGCGGAGATCGAATATTACAAATTCGAAACGTTCGAAATTATGATTCCGAAGTTATTCGGAGCAGAAGTGAAGAAGGATGTATCGGTATCGAAACCTCGATCCGAAGCACGCGTGTGGGATGAGGAATCGTTTTTCTCCGAACTCGGCCAGAACGCCGATGAAGAAGTTCTTGGTAAAATGCGGACAATCTACGACTTTTCAACGAAATACGGCGCAGATGCCATCGAATACGGGATAAACTCGTTCAAGCTAAAAGTGGATTCCAAGGATGGAACGCGGAAGACCATCTTCTTTGCGAGCACCACTGAGCGCTGGAATCTTATATCCGAGTTCTGGAAGAGTAGTCCTGAACTGCGGAAGAAATATGCAGACCTGCTATCGAAGGCAGTTTCTGGCATCAAAAGGGATAAGCTAGATGGAACGTACTATGAAATTCGCCTCGATCAGATTTCCCAGTCGGATATAGACGCGTTGCTTGCGATCTTTGGCCGTATGGTCACTGAAATTCAGGAGACAGAATTTTCATTATCCTTATAATATTGTCTAGTATGCTCAGCAAATCCAGTTATCTTAAATCGCTCCAATGCCCCCGCTATCTTTGGTTGTGGGAGCATCGTCGTGAAGAAATGAAGACTCCTCTCGACATGGGAAGTGAATGGATGATTGAGGAAGGAAGAATGGTGGAAGAATCTGCTCAGACACTTTTCCCAACAGGCAAACTTGTAAAAAGTTTCCATGAACGAGGAGCCGAGCAAACAAGAGCATTCATTGATGACGGTCACCATTGCCTCTTTCAGGCTACAGCCCTTGGAGACGACCTGCTCGCGATGGCCGATGTCCTTCAATTCAATCCTTCGCGAGAAGTCTGGGATATCTTCGAGGTAAAAAGCACGACACAGGTGAAGGACGGACATCTGCATGATGTTGGTTTCCAGAAACTTGCCTTTGAACGTGCGGGATACAAGATCGGCAACTCGGCAGTCATTCATATCAATCGTGACTATGTCCGTAATGGCGACCTTGATGTGTCAGCATTTTTGACGATTGAGGACGTGTCTGCGCCCGTCTCAGAGATCGCAGACACCGTTGAGGCGGGCACCATCCTTGCAAAAAAGATTCTCGCTCTTATGGAAGAACCATCTTTAACGGATTTTCCTTGCTGCTGTTCACCAAAAGATTGTCCATGTTCTCTCCATTGTTTCCCGGGGCTTCCACCGCAGTCCGTCTTTTACTTGCGTGGCATCACAACCAAGAAAGCCCGCTCTCTCTACGAAAGCGGAATCCGTACCATCGTTGGAATCCCCGATGGAACGCGTCTGAATAAAACCCAGGAAAAACAAGTACTTGCTGCCAAACAAGGAGCTCCCATTATAGATCTGGAAGCGATCAAGAAAACACTCGGCTCACTAACCTATCCTCTCTATTTTTTTGATTATGAAACGTTCTCGTCGGCCATACCGCCTTTTGAGAACTTCAAACCGGGACAAGTTATGCCGTTCCAATATTCGCTTCATATCCTGCGATCTCCCGATGGGGAACTGGAGCATCTCGAACACCTTGCACCAGCATATGGAAATACTATTCCCGATTTAGTCGCCGCACTTCGCACGCACATAGGCGATGACGGGACGGTGATTGTATGGAACAAGAGCTTTGAGATGGGGTGCAACGACGAGATGGGCATTCTTTGCCCTACGGATGCTCCATTCCTTAAGGCAGTCAATGATCGCATCTTTGATCTTATGGAAATTTTCACGAAGCAGTATTACGTCGATGCGCGATTCAATGGTAGCTGCTCGATCAAGAAAGTCCTGCCCGTGCTTGTGCCAGCTCTCTCGCATAAGGATCTTGAAATTTCCGAGGGTATGGCTGCTTCGCTCTCGTGGTATCGGATGTTTGGTCCAGAGAAATCAGCTGGAGAGCGCGAAAAGACCCGACAAAATCTGCTCGAATATTGCAAGCTCGATACCTTCGCCATGGTGGAGATTTTCCGGTATTTGATGAAACTATAGAAATTAACCGAACATCCGTCGCTTTCGGTATTGCCAATAATTGTCAGGCCTAATCATCGTGATAGTGATCTTCGTCGATTCTCTTTGTTCTTTCATCAAAATTGCGAATGCGTCCGCGAGATCGTCGTGACGCATCCTGCCAAAATTAACGAGCTGCTTGATAAGATCTTCAGCTCCCTCTCGCGGAAATTTAACACGACCCGAACGAATAAGGGGTGAAACGAGAGCGAGTCTCACGCGCTTATCCTGTTGCTGCACCTTGGAGCCTCTTGCCGGATATCCCTGGTATTGGAGTTCGTCGATGAGCGCTTTTTGATAGCCCACCTCTTCAACGATAATGTCGGCAGGGTTATTGGATCTTCCGACGTTCTCGCTCATTTGAATCGCCGTATCGCGCTGCTCCGGGAAATTCATCCGTTTATTTATCGGATTCGGCAGGATATAGGTCACATTTTCGTCATTCTCCTCGAAGGTTAGACCTGCAACGATTGCGGTGCAGTCAGCGCTCTCCTTATCGGATATCGCAAGATCCATGCCGATGGCGGCGCTGACAAAATTCGATTGGTTGACCGATGGCACGATATCGTAGCGCTGGATCCATTCTTCCTGAATGACTCTCTCAAGCGTCGAGAGGGTTTTTAGCAAGAACTCGCGGTACCACGTCTCTTCATTGAACTGGCTTTTGAAATGCTCGATATCTTCCTTCGTCGGAAACTTTTCCGGCCACAAACAGCGTCCCTCTTCTGTGAGGAGCGGGTATTCCCGATAAATACCAGGACGTCCCTTGTCACGCATCTCAATACGAAGACGCTGGGTTAAGGAATCCTCGTGCAGGTAGTTCCCGATGACGATTGTCTGTGTAGTTAAATCTCCGGCTCCAAAAATTTCTCCAATCACCCAATTGTAACTCTTGTCTCGCATTTCCAGGCTTTGCACGGATGCCATGTCCTCCACATCATCGCAGATAATCAAATCTGGTCGGTCATGATTGTGTCGCAAGCTCCGCACGGCCTGTCCAACTGAGATAGCCATAATTTTCGCACCGTACTGGGTAAGAATCAGCCCTGTTTTTGTCCATTGATCGTCGCGATCGAATGGGCCGAGATCGGATGTCAGGAGGTTGTTCCGTTCACACTCGGTACGAATGTTTTTCAGAAACTGTTGTGCCTGCTCGATAGTTTTCGCAATGATGAGAACGAATTTCTTCTGTGGTCTTCCCATGATCGACCAAAGGACGTAGGACAGCGTCCAGATCGTTGACTTGGCTGATCCACGGAAGGCGACCAGCACCAGGAGAGGCCACGATGCATCGTCCGCGAGTTTGAACATCGCGTCGTGCATCGCTGCCGTAGGATATTTGATGTATTCGCCAAAGTAGATGCGGAAAAACCACCAATGACTTTCGCGCGCTGCCTTACGCCGTGCAGCGGGGTTCTTTTTAATAGCATCTAGCACCTCAGGAGGCAGGGATATCATTTCCATGGTCTTCAGTTGGTAATAAAGTAGAGGATTCATCTGGTGGGATCTCGAGCGATTCCGTTCTTGTATCCATGATGAAATGGGAAAGCCGCAGGGCTTCTTCGACAACGGCTTCCTCTTCGGAGGTCAGTTTTCCATCCGTCTTGAGCTTGGCAACGACTTCCATCTTCGCTGCGTAGTCACGGTGGTGATGTCTTAACCAGTACTGCACTGCCCACGCATCTCCATCCCGTATCGCAGAGAGCAGTTGTGATTCAGCAAGGTCGTTCACGAGTGACTTTCCGTCCGCGAGTGCTTCATCAGTTGCCCTGGTGAATTCTTCGTCATCTTTGCGCCATCGGTAATAGGTCATGCGGCTGATGCTCGTTTTTTCGCAAGCGATCTGGATCACTGGTATCTTCCTCAACTGCTCGATCAGTGTGGCTTTGTCCCGCGCCGTGCGCTCCGCCGTTGGTGTTATGGATTCATCGGACATGATCTGTATTGGAAAGAGGTACCGCTTTCACACCCGTGTGTTTCTCGAAGCGGTCGATGATCACCCGGCAGTACTTCGCATCCATCTCAATCATCATGCAGCGTCGCTTTGTATCTTCTGCCGCGATGAGCGTCGAGCCGGAGCCGCCGAAGGGGTCATACACGAGGTCACCGATTTTGGAACTGTTGAGGATGAGCCGCCGCAAAAGTCCCACGGGCTTCATGGTCGGATGTAGGACGCTTTTGCTCGGCTTCGGATAGATCAAAATACTTTTATCCTTGGATTTTCGGAACGCGTGCGTTCCGTACCACCCGTAAAGCAAAATTTCATGCTGCGGCAGGTAGTCGAGGCGGCCCATGACGGCGTGGGTTTTGAGCCAGATAAGCATCTGTGCGAACTTGCAGCCCGCCTCCTCCATGCCTGCCCGCAGCGGAAAGATCATTTTGTCGCTGTTGAAGATGTAGATGCTGTTTTTCTTCGCCATATGTTCGATGACAGCGGCAATCCAATCTTTCGTGAACGCCTGATACTCCTCGTC
>Ga0163150_10001532_pt1 | contig 38603 bp, 31 predicted proteins | sample OliLakLV19P2IB_FD_148628 | JGI IMG/M metagenome (GOLD analysis project Ga0163150, IMG submission 148628) | Freshwater microbial mat bacterial communities from Lake Vanda, McMurdo Dry Valleys, Antarctica - Oligotrophic Lake LV.19.P2.IB | ecosystem: Environmental > Aquatic > Freshwater > Lake >... | reverse complement strand
AACCATTTTTCCGTTTTGTGTACCAAGTGGCCGGGTTATAATATAAGATTAACCAGGCAAATGAGTTCTTGTTGTTCATGATTTTTGAATCGCTAGCTTTTAATAAGAGAGTACGGTGTTTGGATTCTGACCTGGTAGATGGTTTTTAGTATGTCAATCTCATCAGACTTAATCTGTTTGTGAAAATTAACCTCCTTGATTGGCTAAACAAACCATTTATAGATGAAAAAAGTCCCCCATTAGATACCTTTCAAATGCAATTGTTCTAATCTGCTTTTCAGTAAATTACTACGGGGGTGAAAAACCAAAATAAGCTGATAATTTAATGCAATTGCCTTACTATCTGTCTTTTAAATTATTGTTTATATTCGTTTTGTACAGATTTGATACGGGTTTGATTAAAAACAGCAAAACACATTTGTTCTTCCTGGATGATGGATTTTTGAGCGGTGGACCATCCCCAACCCAGTATGCACACCCATAAACCAATAATACATTTCAAATTGGATTAAGATTTTTGAGGTAATACCTTCCGCCATATCCTTGTTTGCTGCCCACAAAACCGGCATGTTTGAGTTCAAGCAATATTTGTTCTAAGAATTCTTGGGGATGTTTTCTTCCTTTGAAATCGACGACGTCAACACATACCCGTCGTCATAGTGCTTACCCAATTGAATAAGCGCTTTGATCGCGTACTTGCATTTCATCGACATCATATCATCAAATGTATTAAAAACCCGGGTTCTGCTTTTAGTCACCTAGCAAAGCTGCTCCGATGACCCCGGCACTATCTCCTAACACTGGCCTCAGCAAAGGAGTTTCGCATCGGTCATTAAACATATGTTTTAAAATTTCACCCTGGCCTAGGTTGTATAGTTCATCAATCTGCCCCAGCCCTCCCCCAATGACCATGGCATCTGGATCGAGGACATTTACAATATACGAGCAAGCCAGGCCAAAATTAAAAAGCATCCTGTCCCGGATAGCCAGGGCATGCACATCGCTGCCGCCTCGCCAGGCAATCACGATATCCTTCATAGGTAAGTTCCGGCCGCTAAGTTGGCAATAATATTTTTCCAATGCTGGTCCCGACATGACGTTCTCGTTGCATCCGGTATGTCCGCAATAACACATAATATCATTCTGTTCGGTAAAAATATGGCCCCATTCACCCCCTATGCCATGCCGGCCATGGATGACTTTACCATCCACGACCACTCCCCCTCCGACACCGGTCCCCATAATAATCCCAAACACTACCCTGGCCTGAGGTTGGTGCAAGGGTACCGCCCCTAGATTGGCTTCCGCCATAGCAAAACAATTAGCATCGTTGGCCATAGCTAAAGGAATGCCCAATTTCGTTTGAAGATCCTTTTTAAAAGGCCTGCCGTTAAGGCAAGTGGTATTAGAATTTTTGTGGATTAAACTGACCGGATCATAACTTCCCGGGGTCCCTATTCCAATTCTTTCCGGTACCAGTCCACTGGCTGCCTTAAGCTCTTCTACCAGGTAACCAATCCGGTTAATAATGTGATCATATCCAAACTGACTTTCGGTAGGGATCCTTTTACGAACCAGGATATCCGGTTTTTGTTCTCTGATTCTTAATATTACTCCTTCGATTTTTGTACCCCCTAAGTCAATCCCCCAGTACCATTCAGACATATTATTTGTCATTAAATTCAGGTTTCAAGACTACCACACCTAAGGGCGGAAGACTGATCTCAATAGATTGTGGGCGAAAATGTTGAGGAATGGCCTCGACTTTAATTATTTCCGCATTGAGTTGTCCACTGCCCCAATAACGGATATCATCCGAATTAAATATTTCCTTTAGTCCATCACAGGCTGGGGAACCCAACCGATATTGGGGCCTTGGCACGGGTGTGAAATTGCAACAGATCACTAAAAAATCATTTGGGTTGTTGCCTTTTCTTACATAAGATAACACCGAGGACTCCGAATCATTACAATCAATCCATTCAAATCCTTCCGAATGGTATTGATTTTCATACAAAGCAGGTTCAGTGGTATATAATCGATTGAGCTCTTTGACCAGGGTCTGTACACCCAGATTGGCATGATGGCTGAGCAAATGCCAGTCAATCGAATCATCAAACCTCCATTCCTGGTATTGGGCGATTTCTCCCCCCATGAATAAAAGTTTGGAGCCCGGGTGGGTATACATATAGGAAAACAGGGACCGGAGGTTGGCAAATTGTTGCCAATGATCTCCGGGCATTTTATTTATCAGCGATGACTTGCCATGTACGACTTCATCATGGGACATGGGCAGGGTAAAATTTTCAGTAAAAGCATACATCATGCTGAACGTAAGTGTATTCTGGTGGTATTTTCTGAAAAAAGGATCTGTTTTAAAATACCGCAGGGTGTCATTCATCCATCCCATCATCCATTTCATACCAAACCCCAATCCACCTAAAAATACCGGACGGGATACCCGGGCAAAAGAAGTGGATTCCTCGGCAATGGTTTGTACATCGGGAAAATCGCGGTATACGGCTTCATTAAAATCCTTAAGAAAAGAAATCGCAGCCAAATTTTCATTTCCCCCATATATATTGGGCTCCCAACCGCCTGCTTGTCGGGAATAATCGAGGTAAAGCATGGAAGCGACCGCATCCACCCTTAATGCATCAATATGATAATGCTGTAACCAAAATAGCGCACTGGAGATTAAAAAAGAGCGGATTTCATTCCTTTCATAATTAAAAATCAGACTCTTCCAGTCCTGGTGATACCCTTTGCGAATATCGGGATGTTCGTACACTGCGGTTCCATCAAATTTTCCCAGGCCATGGGCATCTTCCGGAAAATGAGATGGAACCCAATCCAGAATTACCCCGATGCCTGCCTGATGAAAAGCGTCCACTAATTGCATAAATTGTTGTGGTTGGCCATAGCGGCTGGTTGGTGCAAAGAATCCAGTGACCTGATACCCCCAACTCGGAGTATAAGGATGCTCCATGACCGGAAGAAATTCCACATGTGTAAACCCCATTTCTTTTACATATGGGACGAGCTGATCAATGTGCTCTTCATAGGTAAACGGACGGTCGTCGTGCCAGGGCCTTCTCCAACTTCCTAAATGAACTTCATAAACACTCATTGGTCGAGTAAGGGATTGAATTTCCTTTCTCGTGCCCATCCAGGTTTCATCCTTCCAGGTATAGGGCAATGACCAAACAACGGATGCAGTGTAGGGTGGTGTTTCACAGTATTTAGCGTAAGGGTCACATTTCTCAGTGACTATACCATCGTGATTGGAAAAGATACGGTACTTATATTTATCACCTTGACGGATTCCTGGAATAAACCCTTCCCAGATTCCGGATTGATCCCATCGTACATGGAGGACATGTTCGTCACCTGACCAATAATTAAAATCCCCAATAACCGTCACTACCTTGGCCGCCGGAGCATACACAGCAAAATAAACCCCTTCGATTCCCTCAAGTTCCATCCGGTGAGAACCCAGGTGATCATATAAACGGAAATGTTTTCCCGATTTGAACAAACCGATATCAAAATCGGTAAAACGACTAAAAGAAATAACGCGGTTAGGCATGGCTACAAGTTAAGTCGATTTGAGGAAAAAATACTCACCCTCTCAATATTTCACCTCCTGTTTAATCAAACTCAAATTCCACCTATTCCTATTCTATAAAAGTAAATACATAAGAAATATGCGGGTAAGGTTAATGACTTAAAAGCAATCTGCACCAAAGAAAAAACATTTGGTTGTCACTTTGGATTTACCAGACCTTCGAAGTAAATTGAGGAACTGTAATGAACAGAAAATATAAGTTGAAATAAACCTATTCCCACAACCTTATTTCCAATTAATAATCCATGTCTTTTAGATAAGATTCTATTTGGCCAGCTAAGTGTTTTATAATCTTACGACATTGAATTATTAATGCACAAAAACAATCCAGGCACCTTAAAATAATTAGGGGATTAATTTCGATTTATCGTGTGATCATTATTTTACCATGGTTCCAATCCCAGTAGTTTTTTACCCAATACACTTAGTTCTGCTGTTCCATACCTGGTTTGCTCCCAGGCTCTCGGATCCCCGGGAAAGGCATAGCCTTCCGGCGCTATCCGTTCTTTCCAGGACCTTACCCTCCATTGGCGGAGTGCTTCATTTTCTTCTTCGGCAGGCATCATAGATATATATTGCGCAATTCGCACTTTATCCCGGCTGCGATTTGGCCGAATCCCATGCGGTTGTGCACTATGGAAAATCAACAGGTCCCCTGCCTCCATCCTGACCTTGACGAGTTTATCTTCCATATCCCTGACATCCGGTTGAAATCGGTTCCTATCCGCAGGTTGGGTGAGTTTCCAGGTATCATAGGTTCGGAACAATTCAGGGATGCATTGAAAGCCTCCCATATTTTCATCCATCTGGTCAGCCAGTGCCAGCACTCCCTGGACATTTTGAGGTTTGGTTTCCGGATCATAATCCCAATGAATAAATCCCTTGAAGGGGTCACCCGGCCGGAGGGGAAAATTCAGATTCGCCCGATCGATAGTCACCCAAAGTTTTTCTGTGCCCCATATATCCACAAAAGCGTCATAGATTCTGGGCATTTGCCGGTTGTTCCACAAAAGCTGATGATGGTATACTTCCACCATTCCACTGCCAATCAATTCCTTCATTTGCATTTCCGCCCTGGGAGGGGTGTACCAACTAGATGGGTCATCCGGGTTTTTCTCTTCAAATTCCCAAATGAAGGATGCTGTTTCAAACGCCTGGGCTCTTGATATTGCATTCTTAATGACTACATAACCATTAAAAGTCCAAAATTCCCAATCTGCTTCGCTCAAAACCCTCAGGGAATGGCCATTTGATCGGTCGTTGAGTTTGGATTTGCTGGTTTTTGCGGTGGATGGATTTCCGGGAATATCTTTATGGAGGTTGAGAGGTGGCCCCTGGGGATTCATGGTGGGTATCATGTCTGGCTTATGATCAGGATCCATAGGTTTAAAGTTTTTATTCGGCAATTTTTTTCATTAACTATATCAAATTTATCATTTTGGGTAAAAATAAGATTAGTTATCCTGAAAGTCTGGATAATTTCGGTATTAATAAATCCAATATTTGAATTCGGCCGTATTTTAAGTTATATTTGGTAATTAACTCTCACTTTATGAAAAATCCATTGCTCCTGATCCTTTGTTTGTTCACCCTTTCTATCGCCTGTAACAAATCTGAATTGCTCGAAGAAAAAACGGGTACCAATAGCCTGAATTGTAAAACTTCCGCCAAAGCCGTCGTCAAGAAACAAAATCTCAACGAGCTGGGAACTGACTATTTTTTTTATCTTGCCATAGAAAATGCAGTGGACGGTAGTGCCGTGGTCTATCCTTCACAATTGGCTAGTTTTCTCCAGGAAGAAGGCAAGCGGGTTGAAATCAAATACAATAAAACACAGTTAAAACATAATTATGTACTCTGTTTACCAGGTCACATCTATGACCCGGCGAATGCCGATGAAAAAACCATGCCGGTGATTGAAGTTTGCCAGGCTGCAGCTACCTTATAAGAATTTTTAAGGTTTCCCACTACCAGTTTATCCATAATTCTACACCTGACGGAAGGGTCTCTGATTTTCCTGAAGTCGTACTATTGCCCTTTGTATATGTTATTATTATATATATGCTGAGGTTACATCCCGTAGTTTAATTTACTTTTTAGCTGTTGATGCGTCGGAATTTGCTCATTTTTGCATCCAGAAATCAGAATTTAAATGAGTACCTTATTTGATAAAGTCTGGGATGCCCATGTAGTAAAGCTGATGGACGATGGTCCTGACGTGTTATTTATTGACCGGCATTTTATTCATGAAGTGACCAGTCCTGTTGCCTTTTTAGGTTTGGAATCCCGGGGACTTAATGTACTTTATCCCGAACGAACCTTCGCGACGGCCGATCATAATACCCCTACGATCAATCAACATCTACCGGTTCAGGACCCATTATCGGCCAAACAGTTGCGGGCTCTGGAACAAAATTCTTTCAAATATGGTATCTCTCACTGGGGTCTGGGTAACCCAAAAAACGGGATTGTCCATGTAGTTGGACCCGAAAATGGTATCACCCAACCCGGTATGACCATTGTATGCGGAGATTCCCATACTTCAACGCACGGAGCATTCGGGGCAATTGCCTTCGGCATCGGCACCTCGGAAGTAGAGATGGTCCTAACTTCACAATGTATCATGCAGCCCAGGCCTAAAAAAATGCGGATCTCCATAAATGGCAAACTTCAACGAGGAATTCTGCCCAAAGATGTCATCCTGTATATTATTTCCAGAACTACAGCCAGCGGAGCTACGGGATATTTTGTAGAATACGCCGGCGAGGTATTTGAAAATATGAGTATGGAAGGCCGGATGACGGTATGCAACATGAGTATAGAAATGGGGGCGCGTGGCGGTATGATTGCTCCGGATGAAACCACGTTCAGTTATATTAAAGGGAGGGAAATGGCGCCAAAAGGGGAAGCTTGGGAATCGGCTTTGTCGTTTTGGAAGACCTTAAAGACAGACCCTGACGCAATATTTGATAAAGAATTTACTTTCAAGGCGGAGGACATTGAACCCATGATCACCTACGGCACTAATCCAGGCATGGGGGTTGGTATTTCGCAACATATCCCGCTCAGCGAAACCCTTGATGGCAGCAAATCCACTTATGCCAAATCACTAAATTATATGGGATTTGAAGAAGGTGAAGCCATGTTGGGGAAAAAAGTGGACTATGTCTTTGTAGGTAGTTGCACCAACGGCCGGATCGAAGACTTCAGGGCTTTTGCCTCCATCATCAAAGGTCATAAAAAAGCAGATCACGTCACCGCATGGATCGTACCGGGTTCGCACATCGTTGAGCAACAAATTAAAGAAGAAGGAATATTAGAGATATTAAATGAGGCGGGATTTACCTTGCGTCAACCGGGATGTTCAGCTTGTCTGGCGATGAATGATGATAAAATCCCTGCAGGCAAATATGCGGTAAGTACCAGTAATAGAAATTTCGAAGGGAGACAAGGGCCAGGGGCCCGAACGATGCTGGCAAGCCCTATGGTTGCTGCAGCGGCTGCAATTACAGGAGTAGTGACTGACCCCCGCCTGTTAATCCATAACAATTAACCCGAAGTCCAAACACCAAATCCGATGATGAATTCAAAAACCATTAGATAATCCAGCGCTGACAACCTATAAAAAGATCAAAATCAATAAATACCTTTTCCTATGGCTTACGATAAATTTGATGTGCTTCGCAGTTCCGCTGTGCCCATGCCCATTGAAAATGTAGATACGGACCAGATCATCCCCGCCAGGTTTTTAAAAGCCACTGAACGAAAAGGATTTGGCGACAACCTGTTCAGGGATTGGAGATATCACCCTGACAATTCCCCTAAAGCAGATTTTGTATTGAATAATCCTACTTATAGTGGTAAAATCCTGGTTGGAGGCAAAAATTTTGGCAGTGGGTCCAGCCGCGAACATGCCGCCTGGGCAATTTACGACTATGGATTCCGCTGTGTGATATCGAGCTTTTTTGCCGATATTTTTAAAAACAATTCTATGAACATCGGCTTACTTCCGGTTCAGGTCAGCGATTTTTTTCTGGATAAAATCTTTAAAGCGATTGAGGCAGACGCCCAATGTCAGATTGAAGTCAACCTTTCGGAACAAACCACCACCATATTATCCTCGGGTGAATCAGAATCTTTTGTCATCAGTGGTTATAAAAAGCACAACATGATGAATGGTTACGATGACATCGATTTTCTCCAATCCATCAAATCCGATATTCTGAGCTTTGCTCAAAAACAACTGGCTTAACCGGATGACCCCACCTAGAAGACATATTGAAATCATGGATACCACCCTGAGGGATGGGGAACAAACCAGTGGAATTTCATTTTCGGCCTATGAAAAACTGACTATCGCCCAGATCCTGCTCACCGAAGTCAATGTGGACCGGATTGAAATAGCTTCCGCCAGGGTTTCGGAAGGTGAATTTGAAGCGGTTAAAAAAATAACCTCCTGGGCCAAAGACAATGGATATCTCAGGCAGGTAGAAGTCCTGACGTTTGTCGATGCCGACCGATCTATCTATTGGATGCAGCGCGCCGGCGCTCAGGTAATGAACCTGTTGACCAAAGGCTCCCTGAACCACCTGACCCACCAACTAAAAAAAACACCAGATGAACATTTTTCCGACGTTGCCCAGGTGCTTAAACTGGCGGAGAAAGAAGGATTGATCTGTAATGTTTATCTCGAGGATTGGAGCAACGGCATGCGCTGTTCACGCGATTATGTATTCAGGTATTTGGATTTTTTAAAAAATCAACCGATAAAAAGGATATTATTACCCGATACGCTGGGGGTATTGATACCTTCCGAGACTCAAGAATTCCTCACTGAAATCATACAGCGTTATCCTGCTATCCATTTTGATTTTCATGGCCACAATGATTATGATCTGGGGACCGCAAATGCCCTGGCCGCAGTCAAAGCCGGAGTGCACGGTTTGCACCTCACTGTAAATGGTATGGGTGAACGGGCTGGAAATGCCCCACTCGCCAGTGTGATTGCGGTATTAAATGACTATGTCAAGGAGGTCGAAACTTCAGTAGATGAAAAATCCTTGTATTCTACAAGTAAACTGGTAGAAACTTTTTCCGGGTTCAGGATACCTGCCAACAAGCCTATTGTAGGTGAAAACGTGTTTACGCAGACCGCCGGCATTCATGCCGATGGCGACAAAAAAAACGGTCTCTACTTTAATGAACTGATGCCCGAACGATTTGGCCGGCAACGTATGTATGCCTTGGGCAAAATGAGCGGAAAAGCCAATATTGAAAACAACCTCAAGGAACTTGGGATCTTCCTGGCTGAAGAAGATCTGCTTAAAGTGACCCAGCGGATCATTGAATTGGGCGATCGTAAAGAAGTGGTTACCCAGGCCGACCTACCGTATATTATTTCCGATATTCTCGACAGCAATAGCCTGGTGGAAAAAGTACGGATTGAAAATTATGCCCTTACCCACACTAAAAACCTTAAACCCCTGGTCACAATTCGTATGACTATTGACGGAGAAGTTTTTGAAGAAGCCGCCCAGGGAGATGGCCAGTACGATGCGTTTATGAACGTGATAAAAAAAGTTTACCAACTCAAAAACCTGGAACTGCCTCAATTAACCGATTATTATGTTCATATTCCTCCAGGCGGAAAATCGGATGCGCTGTGTGAGACCATTATTACATGGAAAAAAAATAACGGCGAGTTTAAAACGCATGGACTGGACAGCGACCAGACCGTATCGGCAATCAAAGCCACTGAAAAAATGCTCAATCAAATCTGAGCTTTTGTTTCCCGGTTGCTCATCGCCATGAATCCGGTAACCTTAATCGGCCGAAATAGTTTTGGATTAGTTTGGCTGATTACTCTATTTTTGCCCACACCATTCATTCTATTTTCCACCACCATAACCTGATCACTTAAACTAAACAGACGCCTGTCGCTCATGGCCCTAAACTACGAAAGACAAAGGCAGGCAAAAATCCTGCGCATTTTCAGAAAAGTACACCGTTGGACCGGGGTGGGGCTATTTGTCTTTTTTTTTATTGTAGGGGTGACGGGATTATTATTGGGTTGGAAAAAAAACACAGGCGGCTATTTACTGGCCAAGTCTTACAGCGGGGTATCTTCCCAACCTAAGGATTGGTTGAGCATCGACAGCCTCCATACTCTGGCGCGTAAAATATTCCGGGATTCCATTTCCTCCAGCCTCCCGATGGACCTGGACCGGATTGATGTTCGACAGGATAAAGGAATGGTAAAATTTGTTTTTATCCGGGGGTTCTGGGGCATTCAAATGGATTGTACCACCGGTAAACTCCTGCATATCGAAAGACGTCGCGCCGATTTTATAGAAAAGGTTCATGACGGTTCAATACTCGATTATCTGTTAGGGACGGGAAACGGCCAAATCAAATTGGCTTACACCACGATTATGGGTTTAGCTTTAATCGTATTTACCATTACCGGCTTCTGGTTGTGGTATGGTCCCAAAAGAATGAAAAGATAAATGACCAGGTAAAATGAATTTACATTGCTCATCCTAAACCATTCAATCCGGGTTAATTTTGGCTGACTTGTTACCCATGTTTCGGTTTTATATCTTGAATCTGTTTTATTGGTTGGTCTTGTCCTTTGTGGCCCGGCTGATCTTTGTGCTGTTTTATTTTTCCGGCTACCCGGAGGGTGCCGTCATCAATTTATTAAAAACTTTTAGGTATGGTTTCCGCCTTGACTTGTCCATGGGGTCCTATATTGTCTTTTTGTGTTTTATAATTTGGTCGGTTTTTCACCTGTTTAAACTAAACTTTTTTTTTAGCCTGTATAAAGCAGTTGGTATCCTGGTCCTGGGACTTGTCTTGTTGATCACGCTGGCAGATGTGGCTGTGTACAAGCATTGGGCGATAAAAATTAATATGACGGCTATTCAGTTTGCTCAACACCCGCGGGAGGTCTTGGCCAGCATTGGAACTAAAGATTATATTCCATTTTTGATCCTGGTTTATTTTATTTTAATGGGTGGATTTCTTTGGTTTTGGTTTAAAATAACTGACCGGTTAAAATTTACAGTGAACCTGACCGGGCGAAATCTTTTTTTTTGTTCTTTAGCCTTTGTATTGATCGCCGGGTTGTCTTTGCTGGGTATCCGCGGCGGATTCCAACTGGAGCCCATCAATCAAAGTGCCGTATATTTTTCGGATAAAGCGATCTATAACCATACTGCTGTCAATGCCTCCTGGAACCTGATGCATAAATGGGTCAACAACCGGGATGTAAAAAACCCTTATCCATACGGCACTGAAGTTGAAATTGATCGAAGCCTCCACCGTTTTTATAATTCGGGTAAAGTATATCCACACTTAGTTGATTCATCGACCAGGCCCAACATCGTATTTATCCTGCTGGAGGGATTCACCGCAGACGTGATCGGTGCATTCGGCGGAGAGACCGGATTGACCCCCACTATCGATAGCCTGATCAAACAAGGATTGATCTTCACCCGGTTTTACAGCAACGGAGACCGCACGTACAAAGGATTGCCATCTATATTAAACGGCTACCCATCCCAGGCGACTTCCTCCGTAACCCAAAATCCCGACCTGACCGGGAAAATTCCTTCCCTCGCAAAAACCTTGAGGGAGTATAGCTATCAAAATTCATTTTATTATGGTGGTGAATCAGAATTTGCTAATATCAAATCGTATTTGTTGAACACCGGTTTTGACAACATTGTGGATATCCGGAATTTTCCTTCTGCCTACCGCGGGCTCAAGTGGGGCGTATCCGATCATTATGTTTTCGAAAGAATGAGCCAGGATCTTACCATGGCCCGGCAACCGTTTTTTAGTTGTATCCTGACCCTAAGCAGTCATGAACCATATGACATTCCCATGGAGCCCTTCATCAAAAGCAAAACTATACCGGACTTATTCCGCAATACAGTATATTATACAGACTGGAGCCTGTCCCGTTTTATCCATTTGTCCGAAAATCAGTCCTGGTATGCCAATACCCTCTTTGTCCTCACAGCAGACCACGGTAATCCGTTACCCAAACAATACAGTACCAATTATGACCCGGGCAGGTTTAAAATCCCGATCATCATTTTTGGAAAACCTTTAAAACAAGAATATAAAGCAAAACAAATGGATATCATAGGCTCTCATACGGATATTGCCAATACCTTGCTGCAAGGCCTGGGATTAAATGGCGATGCCTTCAGATACTCTAAAAACCTGCTCGCCGATTCGGTTTCGTCGGGTGCTTTTTATACTTTCGATAATGGATTTGGTTTTATTAATTCAACCACCAGGTTGGTTTTTGACCATACCGGAAACCGGATGATGTATACAGAAGGGCCGGTGAACGATTCATTGATTGTATTGGGAAAACATTTATTACAAGGGACCTTTAAACCTTATTAAGGTCTTCAGGGGTTTATTTCTTCAATACTTTTCCCGGAAACAACTCAAACATTTTTTCACCTTCTTTTACTATTACCCCATTGACCAGTACATAATCTATTCCTTCAGACAACACATGGGGCTGATCGTAACTTGCTTTGGTTTTTATCCGTTCCGGGTAAAACATCAGGATATCTGCGGCATAGTTTTTTTTGATCTTACCCCTTTTTTGAAGACCTATGGTAGCTGCCGGCAATCCCGTCATCTTATAAATCGCTTCCTCTAAACGGAGGGCTTTGCGGTTTAATACAAACTCCTCGATGATCCGTGTAAAACTACCATATCCTCGGGGATGATACATCTCGGGACTTCCGTCAGAACAAATCATAGTCTGGGGCCATTGCATCAGTTTTTGTTGCAGCGCTTCATTCATGACAAAATAGGCTCCACTCGCTCCATCCGGCCCGATGTCTTCAGCAAGGACTGCTTCAAAAGGTTTTTGCAAACTATCTGCCACTTCTTGTAAGGTCTTGCCCCGAAAGGGACCAGAACCGAATAAAGTAGCAGAGGGCCCGTTTCTTTTGTTGACTTTAATCTTTAGAAACTGCAGTAATTCTGTTTTACGGGTTTGTTTTATGCTATCATAATTTGCGGGGGGCAATGCCCAGCCGGGGAATACAATACCAATTCCGGTGTAGCTTGCTGTATAGGGATATAAGTCCGCAGATAATTTAGCCCTGTTTTTATGATTTTGAATTTGTTGGATGTGCTGCTCCGCCCGGGTGGAAGATTGTCCATAAACATTTTTAAAATGAGCGATGTGGACTTTACAAAATTTGCCCTGTTCAAGCAATTCATTGATGGAAGCTTCCAGTTGGTCGTCATCTTCGCTCCGCATATGGCTCATAACAATGCCTTTGTGTTCTCCAACGATTTTAGCCAGTGCATGAAGTTCACCCGCCTGGGCATATCGTCCGGGCACATATTCCAATCCGGTACTCATACCCAGGCATCCGGCTTCCAACCAGGAACGAAGCACTTGTTGCATGCTATCTGACTCCGTGCGGTCCGGTATTAACTTAAACTTAACCCCTGTAATAAAACGCAGGGTGCCATGGCCTGCCAGGCTACCCACATTCAGCCTTATCCCATTTTGGTTCAGCTGGCTGAACCATTCATTCATATCCCGATACAATGGACTTTCTCCATCCTGGCCTAATATCACAGTAGTCACCCCCATCGCCAAAAAATTAGGAAACAAAGGTGTGGTCAACGGATTCCCGTGCGCATGGGTATCGATAAATCCGGGACAAACTACCCTGCCTGCAGCATCCAGGATTTTATATTCCGGTTTGACCTTGATCCGACCCGTTTTAATTATGCTTCCATTTTCGATGAGGATATCCTTTGATTTGGACGGTTTCCCGGTACCATCAATGACCTTACCGTTTTTAATCAATAATGATTGAGCATTAACTAATGTCGTTAGAAACAGCATACACCAGGTTAAGCAAAAGATTTTCATCATAGAATGGTGTCTAAAATTACACATTCATTCTGAGGTGTTAGAAATCCTCTCAGATTCTCAATACATTTGAATTTTTCTATATATCTATTGTCCCCGATCATGAAGAATATTTTTTTATTTTTTATCCTTTTTCTGATGGTTATCTCCTGTAAAAAAGAGGTTTACCCCGGTGAGTTTGACACCTGGTCTGTAAAGGGAGGAGATGCAGGCAGCCGTAATTATTCATCGCTGGATCAAATCAACCTTTCCAATGCCCAATCACTTCAACTGGCCTGGGAGTATAGTTGCGGAGATGCAGACCGGCAAGGCAGGAGTCAGATCCAATGCAGTCCTATCATCATCGATTCTATATTATATGCCACCACGCCCGGAATGGACCTTATTGCCCTGCATGCTGGTACGGGAGAGGAAATATGGCGGAGCAAACCGCCGGGAAAGAACAGAGCCGGCCTTGGGGTCAACAGAGGGGTAATGTACTGGACGGACGGTTCGCAAAAAAGGATTTTTTATTCATTTACACATCGTTTATTTTGTTTTGATGCCATGACCGGCGCGCCTGTATTTGATTTTGGGGAAAAAGGCAGCATCGATATGCACGATGGTCTTGGAAAAGCTGCAGATAGTCTGTTTGTCATGGCTAATACCCCCGGGGTAATTTTTAAAAATCTTATTATCATGGGGTCCCGGGTATCCGAAGGCCCGGACGCAGCTCCCGGCCATATCCGTGCTTATGATGTATTGTCCGGAAAATTGGTTTGGGTATTTCATACCATACCTCATCCGGGAGAGCCAGGGTATGAAACCTGGCCACCCGATGCCTGGCAAAAAATCGGAGCCGCTAACAGCTGGGCAGGCATGTCACTCGATCACGGGCGGGGAGTGGTCTATATTCCAACGGGTTCCGCTGCTTTTGATTTTTACGGAGGCAATCGAAAAGGAAAAAATCTATATGCCAATTGTGTATTAGCAATTGATGCCATGACCGGAAATTTAAAATGGCACTATCAAACCACCCATCATGATATTTTGGACAGAGACCTTCCTTCCCCCCCGGTACTTATTCAGGTTAAAAGAGATGGAAAACTGATCGATGCTGTTGCCCAGGCTACGAAGCAAGGATTTATTTTTGTGTTGGATCGCAATACCGGTGAACCTTTGTTCCCGGTAGAAGAATTACCGGTGCCTGCTTCTGAGTTAGCTGGTGAAGAAGCCTGGCCGACCCAACCCTTTCCTACATTACCAAAACCCTATGCCCGTCAAAATTTTGATGAATCCCTGATCAATGATGTCGACTCGGTGTCGTACGAATACCTAAAAAAACAATTTGCCTTATTGAGGACTGGAGGTCCTTATTTGCCGCCAGGCTTAAAACCCGGAATTGTTTTTCCGGGTTACGATGGGGGTGCCGAATGGGGCGGTCAATCCTATGATCCGGAACAAGGGATGTTTTATATCAACAGCAATGAGATGCCATGGATATTGACCATGGTGGATCTTTCACCTGATAGATCGATGGACAATGCTAAAAATTATGCCCGAGGATTATTTCTCCGAAATTGTGCTATCTGCCACGGCGCAAATATGAAAGGGGATGGAGGCAAAGTATATCCCGCGATAGATCAAACCAAAACAAAATACAATTTGACTGAACTCAGGACCCTGCTCAGGGAAGGACGTCGGCTCATGCCAGCGTTCAACTATCTGGATTCACTGGATAAAGAAGCCATATTGGCCTATATGCGAAATGAACCTATAAAAATGAGGCGTACAGCGACTGAATATTCTCCGGAAGTACCTTATAGTATGACTGGATATAACCGGTTTACAGACCCCAATGGATTGCCTGCTGTAAAGCCGCCCTGGGGTACCCTGAATGCAATTGACCTCAATACCGGTGAATATAAATGGAGTGTACCACTTGGTGAAATAGACTCCTTGACCCGGAAAGGTATTCCGGTCACCGGAACAGAAAACTACGGAGGCCCTCTGAATACCCGGGGCGGATTAATTTTTATCGCAGCTACGAAGGATGAACGGTTCAGGGCATTTGATAAAAATACCGGTAAAGAACTCTGGCAATATCGACTTCCGGCGGGTGGGTACGCCACCCCGGCAACGTATTCGGTGAATGGAAAACAATATGTGGTGATTGCTTGCGGAGGAGGTAAGATGGGAACTAAATCGGGCGATAAATACCTGGCCTTTGCCTTGAAATAAAAAAGATAATAGCTTCCGTTTTATGAGCACTTCCCGGATTCCACTTACGTCGAGTTTATTGGCATTATTTTTTTTACCTCTCCTAGTACAATGCAAGTTGAAAGAAGAGGTGAAAGGCTCTTCCCCCCTTAAATTTGTCGCGACATTGCCTTCCCCCTTAAATGAAACTTCCGGTCTGGCCAGGGGTGATGACACTATGCTCTATACACACAATGACAGCGGCCATCCACCCGATTTATTTCAAATATCCAGTACCACCGGGAGGATTATAAATACCTTCAGGATACCGGGAGTAAAAAACATAGATTGGGAGGAGTTGGCGGCTGATTCCAGCTTTCTTTATGTTGGCGATTTCGGTAATAATGGAGGTACCCGAAAAGACCTGGTTATTTATAGAATCAACAAATCGCATCTATCCGTTACCCGGCCCGGAGAAGTGGAAGCTATTCGGTTTTCATATCCTGAACAAACGTATTTTGGACCGTCTAACCGGCACAACTTTGATTGTGAAGCCATGATTGTTTTGGGAGATTCACTCTATTTATTTACAAAGAACAGAAAAGATCTGGCTACTGATGTTTACCGATTGCCTAAAGAGCCAGGTTTATATTCCGCACTACGTGTAGGGCATTTTAATACCGGAGGCCTTATTACGGCAGCAGATATTTTACCGGGTAGTCCAACTAAACTAACCTTGTTGGGCTATGAGTTTAAGGGCTCTCGATTTAAATCTTTTTTATGGGTGTTTACCGGTTTTCAAAACGCGGATTTTTTCGGGGGGCGTTGCACAAGGACAGAACTCGCCGAAGACCTCCAGGCCGAAGCGATCGTTTTTGACTCGGATACAACCCTGCTGATTTCTCATGAAGAAGAATTTGGTACAACCGGGAGGTTATTTAAGCTGAATCTGGATAATATTCAATAATATTCTTGCCGCATTCCCTTATGCATTTTCTTTTACCGGGTTTTACTCCACGATGTTTATAGCTGAGTCAAAATATATCCTTATGATCAGTGGATGCCTCAAAAATAAAATTCTATTCAAGCCAGTTAAACTATTGTCCAAATCCCTGTTTAATATTCCTAATTTCACTGGTATGTGCAAGTTCTTTTTATTGTTTTTGTTGCTGATTTGTGGTGGTGCTCAGGCCCAAACCTATGCAAGTAAGCTGGGTTGGAAACCGACAGACCGGGTGATCATCCTCCATGTTGATGATGTAGGCATGTCCTTTGAATCCAATGAGGGGGCCATCAATGCAATAGAAAAAGGTGTTGCCAGTTCCTGGAGTATCATGATGCCATGTCCCTGGGTGCCTCAGGTTTTTCATTATTTACAAAAACATCCTCAAACCGATGCGGGCCTCCACCTGACTCTTACTTCAGAATGGAGTGAATATCGATGGCATCCTTTGGCGGGGGCCAAACAAGTACCGGGGCTGGTGGATACGGAGGGTGCCATGCATTCCAATGTTGCCGATGTGGTTAAAAATGCCACACCAGAAGAGGTGGATATGGAAATCAAAGCCCAATTGGATCGTTGCCGGAGCATGGGCTGGGAACCCACCCACCTGGATTCTCATATGGGCACGTTATTTGCCCATCCCGATTTTTTGGACAAATACATACAACTGGGGATAAACCAGCATATCCCGGTGATGATTCCTGCGGGCCACCTGACCTTAATGAAAATATCCAGTCCCCTGGATGAGGGAACAATCCATTTTATACGCCAGGTGGGGGCACAACTTTGGGCAAGTGGATTGCCGGTAATCGATGATTTACACAATTTCAGCTACGATTGGAAACCAACTGATAAAATGAAATCCAGGGCAGCCCTGCGGAAATTCAAAACAAAAAAATACATTGATTCATTTGCCGGTCTTAAACCCGGTGTGACATTTGTCATTATGCATTGTGCCGGATATTCCGATATTCTGCCACACATTACCAATTCCGGCCCCTTGAGACAAGCGGACCTGGAGGCCATGCTGGATCCCAAATTGAAAAGTTATTTAAAAAAACAAGGGATCATCGTCACTACCTGGAGGGAGATGATCGAACGCCGGAAAAAAGTAAGCTAAATAATTATTTAATTGAACTCTAACGATGCGAACAAATAGATTACTGGGCGCTCTGATGTTCCTGACTTGTCAAATTTATGCACAAACCGGACATCGACCATTGACCATATCTTCCCTGACCGATTCCTTCTATGTATTTACAACCTACCAGTCTTATCAGGGCAATCTTTTTCCTTCCAATGGAATGTATTTCCTTACGAGTGCCGGGGCGGTGATGATTGACTGTCCCTGGGATACTACCCAATTTCAACCCCTGATAGACAGTATACGCGTTAAACACGGGGCGGAGCTAGTGCTGTCTGTTGCCACACATTCCCACAAAGACCGGACAGCGGCTCTGGATTTTTTGAAATCCATAGGAATCAAAACCTATACTTCCGCACGGACTGATCAGATAAGTAAATCAACCCATGAAAAGCGGGCGGAGTTTGTTTTTGTGAATGATACCTTGTTTCAAGTCGGGGAACAAATTTTTCAAATATTTTATGGTGGGGCGGGGCATACCCCTGACAATATTGTGATTTGGTTTGAAAATCATAAAATACTTTATGGAGGTTGTTTAGTCAAAAGTACGGAAGCAAAAGACCTGGGCAATCTGGCCGATGCCGACGTGAAGGAATGGCCCGGAACCATTAGAAAAATACAAAGGAAGTTTAACAACCCCCGCTATGTCGTACCGGGGCACCAGAGCTGGACAGATCCCCAGGCATTAAATCACACCTTATATTTATTGACTAAATCTTTAAAAAATTAAAAAGTTCAAGAGGACAGGCATTCCAAGAATATAAAAAACAAGCCACCGTTCGTCATATAGATAAGGCCTTTGAAGCAAACGATGCCAACATCATTTTATCCTTATTGACCGATACTATCTGTTGGGATGTGTTGGGCGCTTTCATGGCGATTGGTAAATCTGAATTTAAAATCAAATCCGCAATGAAAATTTTCACGGTCCTCCAACGATTCATAGAACAAATGAAATTGCTGGAGAAAGATTTGGGGCCGTGGTTGGGCGTGTTGAAAATCACCTAACTAACGGAACCCTGCTCCGGGTATGCTTCCAAAATACCTATTCCCTGGAAAATGAAAAAACAGTCTATGACATCTTATCTTGTTCCTGTCACTTCATTTTTATCAGGATCAGTGACTGGAAATTAGTTTATTTTATTAGCACACCTATTCCCTGACCGGTTATCAAATATTCCCGAATTTCACTGGAATCATGCTAAAACCAGCCCAGTATATTTCCAAGGTTGCTCTGGGTCTTTTGCCTCCTTTCCTGGATTGCCTTTAAAAAGATTATATTAGGAGCAGCGCATTTTGACCCATCACTATTGCTTTTGTTTGAGCTATGAATTGGATTCTATTACTTGTATACGGTGTTCTTTTGCTTTTGGTTTGCCTGCGGATAGTTTTTGAAACCCGCAGCAGCACCAAAACGCTTGCCTATCTGCTGGTCTGTATTTTTATACCGGTATTTGGTATGCTTTTTTACCTGGCTATTGGCATCAATTACTGGAGAACTAAATTTTACGCTAAAAAATCAAAACTGGACAAAAAACTGCTGGATCTGTTACAAAAGCAAATTATTCATTATTCCCAGGCGACGGTAAAGCCCGGGGATCTTGCGGAAGAAGATCACACCGAACTGGCCAGGATGTTGATCAAAGATCTGCAAAGCCCGCTTACCCGCGGCAATAGTATAAAACTTCTTCTAAATGGAGAAGAAAAATTTCCTGAATTGCTCAGTGCTCTGGAGGCAGCCCATCATCACATTCACCTACAATACTACATCTATGATCAAGATGAAATCGGCACAGCTATTATTGAGTTATTGATCCGCAAGGCCAGATCAGGGGTGCAGGTAAAGGTGATATATGATGATTTTGGAAGCCCTTCCATAAAGAGCAAAACAGAAAAAAGGATGCAGGATGCAGGGGTGGAAATTTACCCCTTCCATAAACTTCATTTTTATTTACTGGCCAACCGGATCAATTACCGCAACCACCGGAAAATCGTTGTCGTTGATGGCCAAACGGGTTTTGTAGGCGGGATTAATGTAAGCGACAAGTATATAAACAAAAAGAAAGGGAAACTCTATTGGAGGGACACTCACCTTCGTGTTGACGGACCGGGGGTTTATTATCTACAATATCTTTTTCTTTGCGACTGGAATTTTTGTTGTTCCGGAAAAGTAAATCCTGAAATGATATACTTTCCTGAAAAGATAAAAAGTAAAGGTGACAGCCTGGTGCAAATCGTGGGAAGCGGACCCGATTCCAGTCAACCCCTGGTATTATTCGCTATTCTCCAGGCCATTTATCTCGCTAAAGAAGAAATTCTGATCACCACGCCCTATTTTATACCTGGGGACAGTATTATGGATGCCCTTCGGATAGCCGCCTCCAGCGGCCTGGCCGTAAAGTTATTGGTGCCGGGGAAAAGTGATTCCAGGCTTGTGAATGCAGCCTCCAAAGCCAATTATTTTGATTTGTTACAATCTGGGGTCGAAATATATTTATATCAGAAAGGATTTGTGCATGCCAAAACCCTGGTAATAGATGGCAAAATGTCTATGGTAGGGACTGCGAACATGGATTACAGGAGTTTTGAATTAAATTTTGAGGTCAATGCCATTGTCTACAATAAACAGTTTTCGATTAAAATGCGAAAGGTGTTTTTTGACGATCTCCAATACGCAAAAATGATAAAAGCAAATGATTGGTATAAACGACCATTCTATTTCCGGTTAATTGAAAAAATTGCCCGGTTATTTTCACCAAGCCTGTAATTATTACACGCTCTGTATAATCGAATAAACGTAAAACGCCTTGCCAGAATAAAGTTTCCTACTGCTCATCCGAGATTTTAAGCACCTACTATTTTAAAGAGGTAACCGGGACGAATAGGTATTGACATTTATATTCACTATATTTAACAAATCTTGACCACTAAGTGGTTGTAATAGAATTTTCCATTTACTTTTTTACTAAAATCAATCCCAAATTATGGCAAACAGAAATTTTTTACCCAGCGCACCCAACAAGGGTTTGTGGCTGATCGCAGCGATCATCGGAAGTCTGGGCATCTTGGTTCATTATGTCCAGGTCAATCAACTATCACAATACAGCTTTGAAATGGTGTTAATTGGTTTTGTCCTCCTGGTCATTGGGACAACTTACCGAAAGATTTAGCGATTTCTTTTTCTTTTTACGGCTACTGATACTCTCACGTTACTCTTGGTCCCTCCAGGGGTTGGCTCGCGGTTTTTGACCCAGGTAAAATTGTCTCGGGGCGATCAAATTCCATATTAAATTTGACATTTCGAGTTGAGGATGTCCAACTCCTGTATTTTCTTATGTCATCAAGCCGGAACCGGAAGATAAATTCGTCCATAAATATATTTCACAGTACCACCGGACAACCTGGACAGTTCTTTTGCCTTTTTAAAAGATCCCCGGGCTGTACAAAGCTTCCCAGGCCATTATATCAGCAATGATGGTTTGTTATTCTATTTCGGAATCCGTGAGCGGGTAATGTTTGTCAATACCTATCTCAAAAATAATTTTCTGGTCCCGGAGAGTGCCGATACTTTTTCACTCTTATCATCGCCGGAAACTAAATTCATTTTCAAACTATCCGGAAAGGATACCCTGGTGGAAATCCGGTATCCCAACAGGATCCGATACCTTCAAAAATACATCAGGGGTGCGACCTATCCGGATGAAGTATTGATGCGGTATGCGGGCACTTATTATAGTCCGGAGTTAGATTGTAGTTATACTATTCAATGGAGAGACCGTCAACTTTACCTGACCCATTCCAAATACCTGGATTCAAAATTAACCCTGATCGGCCCGGATCATATTCAGTCCGAGCGTTGGTGGATGAACCATTTAGTCGTATTGAGGGACGAAAAGGATCAGGTAGTTGGTTTTGAAATTAATTCCGGAAGAGTCATGCGTTTGCAGTTTAACAAACTGAATTAACCCTCATCCTTTCAGCCCTTTTATTACGACATTTCCAGTACCTTCTTTGAGGCAGGGATAGTTGAGATCATCCTTCCATTTTTTTTCATTCTGAATTAATTCAAAAAAATCATTTAGAAAGTTGGTGATTTCTTTAGGTGTGGAATGGTCTATCCAGGGTTGTTGATTGACCAGGGTTTGGATTTCTTCTTTTTTAGATAAAAATGCTGTGAATAATTCTTTTACCAAAGTATAATCTGTCAGGCAATATCCCCGGTACCTTCTCTGCAGGACGGAATTCATCTGCAATGCTTCCGAAGGCTTAGCATAAGGTGCATGCACAAGCCCGGAATGGTCAAAATCATAGGGCACGGGTACCGGTTTTTCTCCGGAAAACCCCAACAAACGGACATTGTGCAGATATTGAACTGACCAGTCCGTATTGCCGATCATATATTCATACAAGGCCATCCGGATAAAATCCTTTTGTTGTGCATTTTCAGGACGAACCATTTTTTTGGAGATCAAGGTTGCCTGATTTCGTTTAGCTACCGATTCATCTTCTTCCAGCAATATTCCTTTGACGGTAAACCCTTTTTTAGCGTTGGCCGGATCTTCAAAACTGACCTGCACCATCCTCACCCTGAAGCTTCTGGGGGTAAACAAATTATATAATTTATAAGCCAGATATTCCCTGATGATATAGTCTTCACCCCTGCAGGGCATCACCAGTTTTAATGCCTTCATTCCCTCAAAAGGACTGGCTGACAAATCCTGACCATTAAAATCCACTAACAGCGGAGGATAAGTACAGTTGCCTGCCTGCCTGCGAAAATTCCCCCTGGTTTTCATTTTAATCGGGATTATCTTCTCGACATCCCCCAGCATATAACTCAATTGCATGTCCTGATTGACGGCCTGGTCACTCCGGTCACGGATCAATTTGTTGACGGGTCCCTGAATTTTTAAATCCAGCATAGACTCCTGATCAAATAAATTTTCTGCTGCTGGCAATAGCTGTACTCCCATTGCCATCCATACCCAAATTAAAATCGTCATCATGGTAAAAGGGGGATTATCCCTTATTAAAATTAAACTTAAGTATTCAAATGGTTTTACCAAAATCCTATGTGTTATCAATTTGTCGTTTTTTTCAAGGTCAGTTAATCGCAACTCGTCAATCAAATTAATCGTCATCCGATGTTCGGATTGTTAATCGTCCCTGTCTTAAAGGGGCGCACGACAAATTGCACATATTGCCAAAGCCCAACCGAATAAATTCAGTCGCACGAACTTAACCTTAGTGCAATCTGTCGTGCGCCTCCTGTCTTATTTCCAATCCCCGATTCTGGAAAACTCCCTACCTTAGTACCCATGGTTTACAGACGCAATTTTATTAAAACATCCGCGGCATTAGCTGCCGGGAGTATGCTGATCCCTTCCAATGAGCTGCTCAGTCTAAAGAAAAAAAGAAAATTCGGAGTTCAATTGTATACCGCCAATTCTGTCATCAATGATGATTTAAAAGGTGTTTTAAAAGGACTTGCAGATATTGGTTATAAAGATCTTGAATCCGCCGGATCGCCCAAGGGAGGATATTATGGTTTACCAGCCGCAGAATTTTCCAAATTAGCTAAAGAATATGGTTTGCAATGGGTGGCACATCATGCTACCGGTTTTCCTTTTCGTATGCCGGGAGGTGCTCCACCATCAAATCCTGCTCCTACCAATCCACCCCCGGCACCCCGCCCACCTTCAAGGTCACTGAAAACGCATATGCAGGAGTTTGTGAATGAAGCGGTCCAGGGAGGATTAAAATACCTCGTATGTTCCAGCTCACCGGTCAAAACTATGGAAGAGATCAACATGACCCTGGAAGTCCTTCAAAAAACCGGAGAGGCCTGCAAAAAAGCGGGGATCCATTTTGCTTTCCACAACCACACTGCTGAATTTGAAATGGTGGAGGGAAAAAGACCTTTTGACATGATGGCGAGTCAGATCAGCGCCGACCTATTAAAATTTGAACTGGATATCGCCTGGGCTACCAAAGCCGGGGTCAATATCCCGGAATTATTCAAAACGCATCCGGGACGTTTCCCGCTATGGCATGTCAAAGATCTCAATAGCGAACAAAAACCGGTAGAAGTAGGACAGGGTTATATCAATTTTGAGCCTATATTTAAATCTGCCAAATTAGCCGGAGTGGAATACTTTTTTGTTGAACAAGATGGTGCCCCTAAACCCATTGAAAACCTAAGCAACAGTTTCAAAAACTTAGTTAAGGTCGCCAGTTAACCATATCCAAATAATACATTTTATCAACCCTGGTCTGATCAGGTAAGTGAACGCTTATTTGATTTGATTTGATTACTGCACCGGATGGATTCTGGAACTCAACCTCACTTTATAAAACCAGTAGACCTCATTTCAAAAATTCCGCCCACCATCAAAGGGTTGATTTTTGATCTGGATGGCACCCTGGCTGATACCATGCCCAGCCATATCGAAGCCTGGGTCCGCACCGGGCGACATTATGGGGTGGAGATCACCGCGGAAATGGTCAATGCCCTGGCGGGTGCACCTTCGATGGAGGTGATCTCGATATTCAATAAACAATTTGGCTGGACTATTGATCCGGGTGAAGGTAAAAAAATGAAAAGCGATCTATATCTCGCCTTATTGGATCAATTGGAACGCATTGAACCGATTCGGGAAGTCTACGAACTCGTCAATCATTTTAAAGGAAAATTGCCGATGGCTATTGGTACCGGCAGTAGTAAATCAAATGCTGAACGGGTGATCCGTAGTCTTGGCTTGGAGGAAGTGATCACTACCGTAGTCAGTGCAGATGATGTAATTTATCCCAAACCCCACCCGGAAACTTTTCTGACCTGTGCACTCAGATTAAATGTCAACCCAAAGGATTGCCTGGTATTTGAAGACGGGCCTATGGGCATCCAGGCCGCTGTAGCCGCTGGGATGAGGGTACTTATATTACCCCAATACGAAATTATTTAGTTTGAATTACCGGTACATCCAGGCACAAACAGACTTCATCCGCCGGGGCTAGTTCATTGAGAGTATATTTGCCAGCTGATGTCAATGCGAGATGGTCCTCCGCCTGAAATGGAAAACACCCCCAGGAAAGGTTTTGTCGAAAGCCTGAGTGCGTTAAAATTACTTCCCCCGTTTTTTAAGATGATCTGGTTTACCTCGCCGGGGTTTACCAGTGCCAATATCATTTTGCGTTTGTTCAAGGCGGCTGTACCGGTGGGTCAGCTGTACGTTGGGAAGTTGATCATAGATGAAGTCATTCGGTGTATCAACAACAAAGACCTTACCTATGACCAGCTCTGGATATATATAGCCATTGAGTTTGGACTGGCCATCATTTCTGAAGTCTTGAACCGATTAATCAATCTCACCGATTCCTTATTGGGGGACCTGTACAGCAATTCCAGTTCGGTGGAACTGATGAACAAAGCCGCTACGATTGACCTCAGCATGTATGAAAATGCTGATTTTTATGACAAGCTGGAAAGGGCCCGGCGGCAAACCACCGGGAGGGTAGTACTGATGTCTATGGTCCTGAGTCAATTGCAGGATCTGATCACTATTGTTTTTTTAGCTGCCGGTCTTATTGCCTTCGAGCCCTGGTTGATCCTACTTCTGATTGTGGCGGTGATGCCCTCCTTTATCAGTGAGGCCTATTTTTCCAGGTTTAGTTATTCCCTGGTGCGCAGTTGGACCCCACAGCGGAGGGAACTCGACTACCTAAGATACATCGGTGCCAGTGTGGAGACCGCAAAAGAGATTAAAGTCTTTGGATTGGACCGATTTATTTCTGACCGTTTTGCCCGGATAGCCAAACAATATTATGAAGCCAACAAAGCATTGGCCATAAAAAGGACACTATGGGGTACCTTGCTACAGATTGGCAGTGTGACCGCGTATTATGGTGCGTATGTGCTCATAGTCATCCGGACTATTGCCGGGGCCTTGTCTATTGGTGATCTCACTTTTTTGTCAGGATCTTTTAACCGGCTTCAGAACCAATTGCAAAACCTGTTGACCACTTTTACCAGGATCACTGAATCTGCCATGTATCTGCAGGACTATTTCGAGTTTCTGTCAATCGAACCATTGATCAAAGACAGCCCTAAGGCTATACCGGCCCCGGGAGTAGTAAAACAAACTATTCGTTTTGAAGGAGTAGGGTTCAAATATCCGGGTACTGAAATCTGGGCTTTGAAAAACCTGAGTTTTGATATCCGTGCCGGTGAAAAACTAGCCCTTGTAGGAGAAAACGGAAGCGGCAAGACTACGTTGGTAAAATTGATCGCCCGGATGTATGATCCTTCTGAAGGCACCATCTATCTTGATGGCACAGACATCAAACAATTTAGCCTTGATTCTTACCGGAATATGATCAGTGTGATCTTTCAGGATTATGTCCGATTCAATTTTAAGGCTGGGGAAAATATCGCTGTTGGAAAGATTGAAGAAATCACCAATAATGTACAGATCACCGGGGCCGCATCGATGAGCCTGGCTGATCCGTTGATCCAGCAATTACCGGCTAAATACCAACAGATGCTGGGAAAACGATTTGCGGAAGGTGTAGACCTGAGTGGAGGTGAGTGGCAGAAAATTGCCCTGGCCCGGGCTTATATGAGGAATGCCGAAATCGTCATACTCGATGAACCGACAGCAGCCCTGGATGCCAGGGCTGAATTTGAGGTGTTCAAACGATTTTCAGAGCTGGCCCAGGGGAAGACGGCGGTCATCATTTCTCACCGTTTCAGCACGGTAAGAATGGCAGACCGCATTCTCATTTTAAAAAAAGGGGAAATGCTCGAATTGGGCACCCACGAGGAATTATTGGAGAATAAAGGTCTTTACCATGAATTATTTACCCTTCAGGCTCAGGGATATCAATAATTTTAACGGGCGGCATCCCGGCAAGTTTGTTTGTGGCTTTTACTCGATACTTTTCTTTCAAACCTTAATAACAAAACGTTAAAAAGACTATTTATTCCCCTGATTTGCAGTTTGTTTTAAAAAGATTACTTTTGCATTCGCTTTTTCAAAAGCAGTGCATTAAACGTTGTAAATTATACATTTTATTACCAGTAAATAGTTGATCTAAAATGGCTTTAATCAGTAAAATTCGCAAACATAGTTGGATTATAGTTGCTTCTCTGGCCCTTGCGTTGATTGGATTTCTAATAATGGATGTGGTGACCAACAATACTTTTGGTGGCCAGACCCGGTATTCCATAGGTAAAGTGGATGGGACCGTTATTGACTATAATGAGTTTTCCAGGACAGAACAAATACTTTATAACAACAGCGGTACTGACCCTTATTCCAGGAGAACGTATTTGTGGAATTATTTTGTCGAAAAAACCCTGATGGAAAAAGCATCCAATAAACTGGGCATAGGAATCAGCCCCACTGAACTGGAAGACCTGCAATTTGGCAACAACCTCAGTCCGATCATCACCCAGCGATTTATTAATACCAATACCAGTCAGGTCGACCGGGATCAATTGAATCAGATCAAACAAGGCCTGGAAACCAATAGCCTGCGCCCTGATCTTCTGGCCTACTGGAATGAACAAAAAAATGAAATTATAAAAGAACGTTTACAAGCCAAATATACCAGCCTGGTTTCAAAAGCGATTTATTCCCCGACCTGGATGGCTGAACAAAAAGCACAGGAAGGATCAGAATTAATCGATTTTCAATTTATCAAACTTCCGTTTGATATGGTGACCGACAGCTTTTCGATATCGGATAAAGACATCGAACAATACATTCAAAAGCACGTGACAACCTATAAATATCCCGAAGAGTCCCGAACACTTGAATATGTCAGTTTTCCGATCATTGCCACTGCAGAAGACAGCCTGACCATTTACAACGAACTGGCTGCCCTGGTGGACAGTTTCAAAACCGCACAGAACGACTCCGTGTTTGTAAACATCAATGAAGGCAATCTTGACGCGGCATACTTTACCAAAGCCCAGTTGAGCCCTGAATATGCCGAAGCCTTGTATAGTTTACCCAAAGGCGGCACGATGGGCCCTTATATCGATAATGGTTTTTACCAGGTCGCTAAAGTATCCAATAGAAAACGTATTCCCGATTCAGTCAATGTCAGGCACATCCTGAGGTCAGTTCAAACGATCGATCAAATGGCTTCTGCACAACAAACCATTGACAGTTTGAAAAAAATATTAGAAGGAGGAAACGCCAAATTTGATTCCCTGGCAATTCGATATTCCCAGGATGCAGGATCCGGTTTTATCGGAGGTGAATTGGGTATGACTGCTCACGATGCCATGGTAAAACCTTTCAATGATGTCATTTTCTTTCAGGCGGAAATAGGGAAATATTATTCACTGGTTACTCAATTTGGCATCCATCTTATTGAAGTAACCAAACAAGTATATAATAAAGATGTTACCGACCGGGCACAAATAGCCTATTTAACCAGACCTATAATACCCTCTCAGGAAACCCAGGACCGGGTGGAAGATGAAGTCACCACCATCAACAACACCAACCGGACCCTGAATGATTTGAAAAAAGGGTTGTCCACCCGAACCGATCTGACTTTTGAAAACACTGGAGGAGTGAGGAGAAACGATGCTTCTGCAGGCACTCTTCCTTCCGGCGAAAGCACCCGCAGCATGATCCGATGGGGTTTTGACAAAAAGACCAGGGTTGGAGATGTTTCTCCTGAAATCTTTTATTATGAAGACGCCGTTAATTTTTATACCAATCAGATCATCCTCGCAGGTCTGAAATCCATACAACCCAAAGGTTTGGCCAAAGCAGAAGTTGTACGCGACGATGTCACCCTGATCCTCACCAATAAAAAGAAAGCAGATAAACTTGTCGACGAAATCGGCACTACCGCAGATATTTATAGCCTGGCTACTAAATACAATATCAAGGTTGATTCTGCCACGGGAGTAAATTTCAGCACCAGTTTTCTGCAACAAATGGGCAACGAGCCTAAAGTGATAGCGGCTGCTTTCAGTACTGACCAGAATGCCACCTCAAAACCGATTGTGGGTAATGGAGGCATCTACCTGGTCAAGACCATTAAAAGAATTCCTTCTATTGGAGAAGCCGATATCCCTTTCTACAGAGAACAAGCATCCTCTGTTTCTAAAAATAATGTAATCTCCTTCCTAATGGAATCCTTGAAGAAAAATGCCAAAATCAAGGATAACCGCTTTACATTCTTTTAGACTGTCCAGGATACCGGTTGGTTTTTTGATAGAAGTCAGGGCAAAATCAATTCTACTATTTTCTGATTTCCGCTTAAATGTATTTAATGCGCCCTGCATTTAATTGAATTTGAACTACCATTTTTCTGTGCTCTAGGCCAGGTCAATCAATAGTTGTCCCTTCGGGGTCATCAACTCCTGATCTATCATTCTTGTCGCCCTTTCTTTGTTGGGTTCACTTTATTTTTTCCAACCGGTCTCCATATCAAAGTACCACCGAAACAGTCGGAACTCAGGTTTTTATTACAGTGCCATCATTTATTAAATTCTCCAAAATGCCAGAGTATACCGCATGGGTCATGCAAAAAACATTCTCTGCCCCATTCATAATCACGTATTGGGGTTAATCTTACTTCCTCATATTTAGCAGGCAAGTCTAAAATCGATAGTTCCTTCCAATACCGGTCAACATCATCCACTTCAAGAAATATCATAGTATTGTCTATCCAATCTTTGACATAGGCGTTTTGCAGATAAAATCCTATGCCCTCCGTTTTGAAATAAGACATATCGGCTGTCAGTATACTTTCTTGAAAACCCAGATCCCGGTAAAAACTACGCGACAGTTCATAGTCTTTAGATCCGATGAATGGGCGAATGGAGATTGCGTTATGTTTCATGGATTTTGTTTTATAGGTATTATCGTATGATTTCAGATTGGTAAACGGCACCCTAACTTGAAGCCGGGTTGCCTGGGTTAAAATTGACTTTTATCCACTCCTTAAAACTGGTCAGGTTTGGATTTTCTTGCTTAAACGTTTCTAAATCCTTCATAAAAATCGCATTATTTTCATTCACCCATTTAAACATTTTATAGAGGTCCTTTCCCATTACCAGCCTTGCGATGACCAGCGGTAATTTTTGGTATTTTATTTCTTTACCCAATACTTCGGAAAAAATGCGAGCTACCTGTTGCATATCCAATTGCTCAGCGCCAATGGTAAGTGTCTTTCCTAAATACCCTTGTTTGTCCAGAAAAATAGTTGCCCCAAAATCTCCAATATCCTTAGCGCTTATGAATTGTTGTACCGCATCCATATTTACCGGAGAGGCCAACTTTCCTTTTAAAATCCTGCTCTTCACCTGAGGGATTAAAAAGTTTTCAAAGAGTGAATTGGGTCTGATAATAGTGTAAGGCAACCCGATTTGCCTGATGTAATTTTCAATTTTCAATTTACTCTCAAAGTGTGGAATACCGGTGTTCCAATCCGCGCCTGCCACAGAAGAATATAAAAAATGCCCAACCCCATATTCTTTGGCTAGATCTGCCAACTCCATCCCTTGTTTGATTTCCACGTCAGTCCCATTTATAAAAGTCTGAACACTGAAAATCCCATCCACTCCTTCAAGGTGATTCCGGAATGAACCTGCATTATTTAAATCCCCCTCTACTAATTCCACTTTTTGACTTACTAAATTTTGTGCCCGGGATGACCCGGGCTTTCGGGTAAGTCCTTTAACCCTGAATCCTTTTTTAATTAAACTCGCAGCCACAGCACCACCCTGGTTGCCTGTCGCACCCGTAACAAAAATTATTTTTACAGTAGTCATGATGAAAAGTTATAAAAGACAACGGATTTGTTCTATCAACGTGATAAATCTCCTCCCTATTCAGAATCCTTTAATTTTATTTTAGATAACAAACACTGGAAGGCCGGGTGATCGTCTGGGCAGGTTATCATAGGATTAGTTGTAAAATATTTTTTTTTAAAAGCCAGGAAGGCTTAAATCCGGAAAACAGGAGATAACCATTATATTAAGGTCAAAACATATCTAAAAATCCTTCATTTATCATCGGCATTCTTTATTCGTAAATCAAATCATCCTCTCACATGAAACAAATGAAACGGCATCCCCGGATCCAATGCCACATAATTCCATTCCTGGGACCATATCCAACTGTTGCCGCTGATCAGATCCTGTACAACAAATTGTTGACCCGGATGGACCCCGATGCGATGAAGCGGTGCCTGTAGATTGCCGGTCTGTCTTTCAAAAGGGTGCAGGTTGACCACACATAGGATTTTATCTGTGCCTTCGTCATTCTGTTTATAATAAGCGATGAGGTGTTCATTTTGCACCGGGCAGTTTTCCCAATTGTTGGTTTCCTGCAGAGCCGGGTGGTTTTGACGTATGCGATTGAGCATGGTGATGATCATGGTGAGTGGGTTGCGCGCTTCCCAATCCCAATGATAGATCTCATATTTTTCTGAGCGGTAATACTCTTCCTTACCGGGCATAGCCTCATGGATCAGCATTTCATAAGCAGGGCCATATATGCCATAACTGCTACTCAGGGTGGCTGCCAGGAATATCCTCTGCATATATAAGGACTGGTTGCCGTTTTGCATAGGAAAGGTGTTGATGTCCGGGGTGTTCGGCCAAAAATTAGGCCTGAAAATTTCTGCTGTAGTCCCGGAGGTTAATTCATTCATATAATTGATCAGATCATATTTCGAATTTTTCCAGGAAAAATAGGTGTAGCTCTGCGTAAATCCGATTTTCCCTAAGTGGTACATCAACGCCGACCGGGTAAAAGCTTCGGATAAGAAAATGATATCCGGATGAACTTTTTTGACTTCTGCGATCAACCATTCCCAGAATACAAAAGGTTTGGTGTGGGGATTGTCTACCCGGAAGATAGTCACCCCTTGTTTGATCCAGTATAGCGTGACATCCCGGATAGCTTCCCATAATGCCTTCCAGTCATCGGTTTCAAAATAGATGGGTAGTATATCCTGGTATTTTTTTGGTGGGTTTTCCGCATATTGCACCGTGCCATCGCTGCGCCATTTAAACCAGGTCGGATGATCCTTTACCCAGGGATGATCAGGGGCACATTGTAAGGCCAGATCCATGGCTATTTCAATATCCATTTCTTTGGCTGCTGCGATCAGCTCTTTAAAATCCTGTAAAGTGCCCAGTTCGGGGTGAATAGCATCATGCCCCCCGAGTTTACTTCCTATGCCCCAGGGCGAGCCCACATCAGCCGGATTGGCTGTGGTAGCATTATTTTTCCCTTTGCGGTTGACTTCACCGATGGGATGAATAGGGGGAAAATACAATACGTCAAAACCCATTTCTTTAACCCTGGGAAGTATTTCCTGACAATCTTTAAACGTGCCATGTTTCCCGGTTTCTGGGGAGGCAGACCGGGGAAAAAATTCATACCAGGCACTGAATAAGGCCTTTTTCCGATCTACATAAACAAGGTATTCTTTACTGTGGGAAAGGAATTTTTTCTCCGGACAGGTATATAGAATATGCTGTAATTCATTCGACAAAACTCCGGTCAGGGCCTCCTTATATTTGGTTTCATCCCGGATTAAAACGATTAATTTTTTTAAATAAGTGACGGTGGATTTATCCGATTTATACAGTTTCATGATGGATTCCAGGATAGGTATACCATCATTCAATTCGGTTTTAACAAACTGACCATCCTGCGCTTTTTTCAACAAACCCTCTCTCCAGCTGAGTCCATGATCGACCCACCCACAAACCCGGTAAACCCACATGCCCTGGCTCTCCACCTGGAATCGCCCACCCCAAAGGTCTTCGGCTTTACTCCAGATACGGTGCTCTTTCCACTCTTTTGAATCCAGGGGTTTAAATTGGATAGCTGCCTGGATTACCTCATGGCCGTCACAAATGATCCGCGCCTCCACATTGATCCATTGATCAACTACCCGTCGTATACTGTATTGACCACCATCCACTACCGGGGACAATACCGCCGCATAAACTCTGCTTTGACCGTTAATCATAGTGTTTGAGTTGAATTTTTGCGAAAATAGGGAGAATTCATTGGTTTCTCCGAATGCAATACCTTACAACAAATCCAACAAAAGAAATCACAAACAGAGATAATCTTCTAATTTTGATCGGGGCTTATCTTTACGTTTATAAACCTGCGATGAACCGTTTATCTCCCAGGGCTAAAATGAATTAATCTGAATCTATTATTTTCCAAAATGAATATGCATTACCGGCACCTGACCTATTGCCTTAGCCTCCTGGCGTGTTTGATAAACCAGGCTTTGAATTCACAATCGGATACCCTCTCTTCCCTGTCCACTGAATTGCCAACAATAAAAATCAACGCCTACTCCACCCGCAGTGACCTTATCCGTATCCCTGCCGCAGTGCAGGTACTGGAGGATACTTTAAATCCGGTAGCCTATTTTTCGATGGCATCATCCCTGAACCAAGCCCCTGGAGTAAAACTGGAAGAGCGTTCACCCGGAAGCTATCGATTGAGTATCCGCGGTTCGACCCTGCGATCCCCCTTCGGGATCCGGAATGTAAAAGTATATCTCGACGGATTAAGCCTTACCGACGGAGGCGGCAATACCTATCTCAATTTGCTGGATCCAGGCCTCATTCAGAAAGCGGAATTATTAAAAGGACCGGCCTCCAGTATGTATGGTGCTGGGGCTGGTGGTGTATTGTTATTGTCTGGAAGGGCAAAGGGCAATCAAATCGGGATTTCCTATGGCACTTACGATCAATTTCAGGAAAACCTCAACCTTCACCAAACCATAAACCATTGGGATTTTAATATCTATCAGGGCCATCAGCAAAGTCAGGGATACCGTGAACAATCGGCTATGCGCCGGGATATGATCTATACCACCCAGCAGTATCAAAATGGAAAACACCGGTTGCTATTTGCCGAAGCTTACGGCGACCTTCATTATGAGACCCCGGGTGGTTTGACGCTCGCCCAACAATCTGCTAATCCCAGGCAAGCCAGGCCGGCTGCAGGAATGTTTCCCGGAGCGATCGAACAACAAGCGGCGATTCACAACAAAACAATATGGCTGGGATCTGTATATGAATATCAAATCAACCGAAGTTGGAGTTTTGACCATGCTTTGAATTATTGGTATACTGATTTCAGGAACCCTTTCATCACCAATTATGAAGTCCGGTTTGAAAAAAACGTGGGTTGGCGACCCGTATTAAAATATTATAAATCGACTTTAACAGGCAGTTTTGAATGGAGCAATGGGATGGAATACCTATTCCAGGGTGGACTAGTCAGAAACTATGTCAATAACAAAGGTGCACGTCAGGTGCTCCAGGCCGAAGCAAATATCAATGGGACCCAAACCCTATGGTTTTCACAAGTCAACTGGAATATCGACCAATGGCAGCTGCTGTTTGGCTTAAGTTCAAATCAACAAGTATATAAGTTTAAAGGCCCTGGGTCTGCTCCGGAAACCCGAAAAGAAAGCGGCCCGGTGCTCATGCCCCGTGCATCCGTTTCTTATAGCCTGAGCACCAGCGAGGCACTATTTATTTCGGCGGCCAGGGGCAATTCTCCACCATCCCTGGCAGAAATCAGGCCTTCATCCGGTGAATACAATCAGGAACTTTTACCTGAACAAGGTTGGAATCTTGAAATGGGTTATAAATCTTTTCGTGAAAAATGGAGATACAGCCTCAATCTCTATTCCTTGCGGTTGAGAGACGCCATAGTCCGGCGAAATGATGCTGCCGGTGTGGAATATTTTGTCAATGCCGGTGGTGCGGATATCACAGGGGTTGAAGCCTGGATACAATATCAATTACCCAGCGTGGAGTTCTACCTTTCTTCAGCCTACCAACCCTATAAATTTGTAAACTATAAACAAAGGACCACTGATTTTAGTGGCTTAAGGGTGACAGGTGTACCGAGATTTATTCATTCCTTCCGGATCAATTGGGAGGTCATCCCTTCATTTCGATTTGGCACCAGCTGGTATTATCAATCCAATATGCCTTTATTGGATGCCAATACCATGTTTCACCCATCCTACTCTCTGGTCAGTAGTTACTTAAGTTACCAGCTACCTATTCACCGACACCGGTTTGAGCTCACCCTTTCCGGTGACAATCTAACTGATACAGCATACAGCCCGGGTCCTGATATCAATGCCGCAGCTAACCGTTTTTATAACCCGGGTTTAAAACGAAATATTTCTCTGGGTTTGAAATGGAAATGGTAATCGCATTTTATTTGATGGATTTATTATTTGCATAAAACCTGAACGGTCTTATGTTTGAACTAATACAGACTTTCCAGGTCTTGTTAAATTTCTTCGATCACCCCACCCAACGATTTTAAATCCTTCCAAAATTCAGGATAAGATTTGCCAACTACAGCAGGATGTTCGATTTCAATAGGATGAAGAAGGGCTAAAGGTGCGAGGCACATCGCCATCCGGTGGTCTTCATACGTACTGAACAGAGGTGTATCCTCAAAATGTGCCTTGCCTTCCACCATATGGTATTCATTTTGTTTGGACATCCGGGATGGGAGTTGAAAAAAAGGAACATTTACTTTTTTCAATTCGGCCTTCATGGCAGCAATGCGGTCCGTTTCTTTGATCCTTAGTGTCTGCAGGCCTGTAAATACTCCCTTTACTCCCGTGGCGGCACACATGGTAAATACAGTCTGGGCAAGGTCGGGACATTGAATAAAATCCCATTCAATCGATGCCGGGAGGGGGGCGTTGGATTTGGTCAGGATGACGTGGTCTTGATGATATTGGGTTTCAATATTGAATAACCGTCCAATAGAGGCAATAGCAGAATCACCCTGCAAGCTATGGTCTTTTATACCGTACAAATCAAGGTTTACTTCTTTTGAGATCGCTGCTAAACTATAATAATATGAAGCGGCTGACCAATCCCCTTCCACAAATAAAGGCCTGGATTGATAAGATTGAGGCTCAATGCTGATAGTATCATCGACCCATTCGCTGAAGATGCCAAAATGTTTCATCATAGCCAGGGTCATTTCAATATATGGTCTGGAGATGACTTCACCTGCAAGTTGTATTTCTAATCCATCTGGTAATGCTGGCGCAATCATAAGCAAGGCAGAGATGTATTGGCTGCTGATGGAAGCGCGTATTCTGATTTTCTGTTTAAGCTGGATCAATGGTTTTCCGGTAAATCTCAAGGGGGGATAACCTTCGCGTTCAACGAATTCAATTCCTGCTCCGAGATCATTCAGGGTATTTACAAGTTCTCCGATTGGACGTTGCTTCATTCGTTCGCTGCCGGTCAACACTAATTCTCTCTCCTGAGTAGCCAGGTAGGCTGTGAGAAATCGAAATGTAGTACCTGCCGCGCCGGCATCCAGTACATCTTCCCTGCTCATCAATAATTGTTGCATCAGACGAGTGTCCACAGATGTGGATAGATGATCCAGCTGCGGATTGGCATTGCCTGCGAGAGCCTGCATGATCAAAGCCCGGTTGCTGATGCTTTTGGATCCATCGAGGTGAATGGTACCTGTTATGACGGGTTTGGGAAAATGAAGCCTGATCCTGTTTCCTACCATTTAAACTCTATGTTTTGTAAGAGTTCTGCATTCAGGCTTTTGGCCACGGGACAATTCAAAGCGGTCTGCTCCATCAATTTTTTTTGTTCGTCAGTGTACGATTTATCTGAAGGCATATTTATAGTCAGGTCAATCTTAACTACCCGCCTTGGATCCGATGCCATATGTTTGGTGATCTCTGCGCTGGCTCCATCGATATCGATTCCGTTATTATTAGCCACGATACCCATAGTCGTTAATGCACAACTGGCCAGCGAGGTAGCTAGTAGGTCGGTCGGCGAAAAAGCAGAGCCCTTACCCATATTGTCTACCGGTGCATCCGTGACTATCGCTTCACCGGAACGCAAATGCACGGCAGTGGTACGGAAACTGCCCTCATACTTAATAGAAGAAGTAATCATGGGGTAAAAGTACAAAGGAATGGTGAGCTTCGAGATTCGAGCAGAGAGAAACGAGATTCAAACTGTATTATACGAGGCAAACTCGCTGCTCGCTACTCGCTACTCAAAACTGATGAAACGCCTGCGACACAAATTCCAACACCTCCGGCAACGCCTGCCTCCAATAGGTCCAGGTATGTCCACCATTTCGAATACGGAATTCATGAGGTATTTCTTTTTTACGCATAGCGATATGCACGAGTGAGTTCCCTTCATACAAAAAGTCATCATCACCGCAGTCAATATACCAGCGTACGGCCCGTTTGAGGGAATCCGGAACTGCATTGACCAGGGCAACTACGCTTTGACGATTATAAAAACTTTCTTGCTGTGCATCGGTAGCCGTAGAGTCCATGCGTCTGACATTGGTCCTGGCCGTTTCCAGGGTGAGTGGACCGGTGCCTGCACTCAATGGGCAGGCTGAAGAAAATATTTCCGGATGGTGCAGGGCATAGGTAAAGCTGCCATCTCCGCCCATCGACAAACCGGCAATGGCTCTAAATCTTTTTTCGCCTTTGATACGATATTTTTTCTCTACGAATGGGACCAGCTCTTTGAAGAAAAAATCTTCGTATAGCCAGGTGCCGGTGGCATTGTTGGAATAACCCCGACGGGTCGTGTTGGCATCGGGCATGATGATGATCATCGGCGTTGCTTTGCCTTCGTTGATCGCTTTATCGGTGATATTTAAAACCTCACCAAACTGGACCCAGCCGGTCTGGTCATCACCACCGCCGTGTAAGAGATATAACACAGGGTAAGAACGGGAAGAAGATTCATAATCCGGAGGCAGGTAGATGGCATATTGGCGTTCCATATTGAGGATCTTACTGGGTAAAGTGAGATTGTCATATACTTTGCCAGTCTGTGCCTGTAGTGCGATTGATAGACACATCAGGCTCGCGCACATTAGATTTTTAAACTTCATTTTTCCTTGAATTTGACCGAAGATAATAAATTTATAAATCAATGAATATTCGGCCATATTTACGGGTTTAAACATGAAGTCAACCTCCACAATAGAATTCCACTAGTATCTGAAATAAATGTGATCTGACTATAAATTCTATATTAAATTAACATCAAATAATTAAATTGGGAATAAACGCCCATTAACCAACGTTAAAGTTTTGAAGTTTTGAATATTTATTTTCACAGTACTATTTACCAAATAATCTTTATACATTAGTACATCAAAGTCATGGCACTTGACTGAAACACTGGACTGAAACACTGGACTGAAACACTGGACTGAAACACTGGACTGAAACACTGGACTGAAGTCTAGTTTTTATTCAGTTCAATAGCTCCATTAATATAGTCTATCATAAACCATTCCCCTCAAGTACCTGGGCGGGAAAGTATCCGCTATTTAATATCTTACTGCTCACATCTAATCGCAACCGTATGAATAAATTTATCGCCTACTGTTTTTTCTTTTTTATATTTTTTGGGGTTGAGCAGGCCTTAGCACAGGATACCACATTTATCACAGACCGATATAAATGGGAGCTGGGTATTGGTCTCAACGCTGGTGGAGATCCTTCTAAACCCATCTCCTTACTCCTGAAAAAACATGTTTCAGCCCGGACAACCTGGCGTTTTGGCTTGGGATTTAATTATGATAGAGTATATGATAAAGATTTAGATATCGTGATGGATAATAACCTGGCTAATGTTTTTATCGAAACTCTTTATGAC
>Ga0163150_10001531_pt1 | contig 38609 bp, 34 predicted proteins | sample OliLakLV19P2IB_FD_148628 | JGI IMG/M metagenome (GOLD analysis project Ga0163150, IMG submission 148628) | Freshwater microbial mat bacterial communities from Lake Vanda, McMurdo Dry Valleys, Antarctica - Oligotrophic Lake LV.19.P2.IB | ecosystem: Environmental > Aquatic > Freshwater > Lake >... | reverse complement strand
GTGCTGATATCATTGGCTGTCCTCCCGGCGCAGTCGCGCCGACAGCCAGACGATATCAACAACACCCGGCAGATTTCATTCACCCTTACCGAAAGGACACGAATATGCGCTCCTGATCTACCCGTTGGTGCTGGGTTCTGGGCGTCGGCTCTTTCCTCATGACGGTACATTCGCCGCTCTCACGCTCCGCGATTCTAAGACAACGACCAACGGCGTCGTCATTGCGACCTACGAGCCAGCGAACAATAGGAATGCCGTCTAACGAAATAAGAATTCGTGCGGCGCGATTGCGGAGAAGAGGCTGTCTAGGTGGCAGGCAGGCGGTTAGTGCCACCGAGCTAGGCAAGCAAGGTTCGAATCCCGCCCTCTCCGCCGGCGATCAGTTTGGATCAAGGCTTAGATCCATAATATGTCTCCCGATCCACAAGCTTGTGTATAAGATACGTACATGAATTTTTATTTTTCAGACCGGTCGCGGCACGCCAGGTTGATCTAGGATATTCGAGAGGCTGGCGCTCGTATGCGGCTGATCGGCGACTCCAGTCTTATAGCCACAATCCGTTTGACACGGAGAAATCACATTGTGTATATAGCAACGCCTCGTTCTTACTGCGCGACTCTCAGAACCACGACAAACAGGCCTCATTGATCGTGGGCTGGTCAATGAAATTGGCCTGAACGCGGTTGCGAGTACGGTGAACGGAGGTGTTCATGGAAGGTTGTCCATTTGACGCGAGCTCTGGAGCTCAGGATCGAACATGAAGAAAAACTGGGTTAGGGAAAAGCTCAAGGCGGGAGAGTCTACTCTTGGATGTTTCATGGGGCTCGGAAGTCCGAATGTTGCCGAGCTTCTGTCTCACGCGGGATTCGATTGGTTGGTCATAGAGACAGAGCATAGCGCTCTCGATATCAGCCAGGTAGAACATATGCTGATGGCGGTCAAGGGGACTGAAACGGTCCCGTTGGTCCGGTTGCCTTCGTCGGAGTGGGTATACATCCAACGTGCCTTAGACATTGGGGCCATGGGCATTGTGGTTCCTCTGATTCGCACTGCGGCAGATGCGCAAGCCGTCGTTCGCGCCACGCGCTATCCTCCGGAAGGAACCCGCGGGTTTGGCCCACTGCGGGCAGCGAACTATATGTTCGACAGCAAAGAGTATTTTTATGGCGCGAACGAGAACTTGTTGGTCGCTTTGATTGTCGAGACCAAAGAGGCTGTGGAGAACCTCGAGGCGATTGCTGCGGTGCCGGGCGTAGATGTGCTGTTTCTTGGTCCGTTTGATCTATGCCTCTCGCTCGGTCTCGATCCGATGAAACAACCGCATCCCGAAGTCGACGCAATCATCGAACGGATGTTGACCGTCGGAAGGAAGGCAGATGTTGCAATCGGAATCCATGCCATGACTCCTGAACAACTGGGAAAACGGCAAGCGCAGGGATTTCGGATGATCAGTTACAGCACCGACTACATGCTGATGGCTGAGGCGGCTCGTGCCGGACTGTCAGCGTTCAAGCGAAGTACGCCCGGGGTGGATGGCTACAAATAGGGGAACTGCAACTTCAAACTCAGAAATCCCGTTAAAGGAAAACCGCAAGTGAAGGTCTTATTTCTTGGCACGAGCAATCTGTTGCAGCCCTGGTATGACGACGTCCTCAAAGAGGCCGCGGGTCGTTGGCCAATCCCACTTTTCGATCGGAGCCAGCCTATGGCACCGCAGTTTGAAGGGCTCGATGTGGTGATTGACCAAGGCGGAAATCATGGGACATGTGAGCTGATCGATACTGCTTCTGGGGTTGGAGTAAAGCTGTGGCAGGTTTTGGGAACAGGTCTCGATCATACAGATGTCGCCAACATTCTCAAGAAGGGTATTCCGTTGGCAAACACTCCGGGGCAGTTCAGCTCAATCGCTCTTGCCGAACATGCGCTATTCTTGATGCTGCTGTTTGCGAAGAATTTCTTTGCCAGCCAGAGCAGTGTTCGCAGCAAGGTATTGTGCGAGCCGATGAATGAAGAACTACACGGCAAGACCCTTGGACTTCTCGGATTAGGCGCCAGTGGCCGCGAACTGGCAATGCGTGCAAATGCCCTGGGCATGCGGATCATGGCCATCGACGTGGTCCCCATCCCGCCATCCGTCCAAGAAAAGTATGGGCTTGTCTTTTGTGGCAAGCCAGCAGAACTGCCTCGGCTGCTGGCGGAATCCGACTATCTTTCGGTTCATATGCCGTTGACGACGGCCACACGTCATATGCTGGGTGGTGCAGCTCTTTCGGCCATGAAGCCAAACGCGGTAATTATCAACGTAGCCCGTGGCGAGATCATTGACGAGGAAGCCTTGGCTGAGGCGTTGCTAGCTGGACGCATTCGAGGAGCTGGGCTCGATGTCTTCCCTAAAGAGCCCGTAGATCCAGATCATCCGCTGTTGCGACTGCCCAATGTTGTGGCTACTCCTCATGTCGCTGGCGTGACCTTTGGGACCTCGTATCGTCGAGCACAAGCCGTAATCGCAAACGTCGAGCGTGTGGCTCAAGGTCTTCCTGCCCTGTATCAAGTAACCAGCGTGGAGTAATCCTCTGCCCGCAAGGGGGACAGCAACTCCATCTGTGCGAGATTGCCAAGTTGTTCTTTGCCTTTGAAGTAACTGAAGTGATTTTCGCGAATGGAGTAATTCTCGCATGGTGCATCAACGCATTCTTTCTGCAGCGCCCATTGATCGGATTCCAATTGAAATCCTGGAGAAGGTGGCCCCCGTTGAGATCTCTCCGGGGACAGACGAAGCAACGCTGCTTGGTCTCCTCGACCGCACGATCGCGATTGTAGCTCGGGGAGTCGAAGCTAGGATCAATGCTCGAATTATCGAAGCGGCTCCCGAGTTGCGCGTCATTGGCCGTCCTGGCGCCGGCTATGACACGGTGGACATTGCCGCCGCAACTCGAAGAAAGATTCCGGTGGTCTACGCACCCGTCAGCGGGTTTGCAGTCTCAGAAGGAGCCATGGCTCTCCTTCTGACTTTGGTGAAGAAGATCCCGTTTTGTGATGGTGTTGTGAAGGGAGGACTGTGGCAAAGGCGCTATGAGTTTTCGACCGGAGACATGGCAGAACATACCCTTGGAATCATCGGGCTGGGCAGAATTGGCGCAGGCCTGGCTCGCCTTGCGCAACCTTTCGGAATGACCATCCTTGGTTACGATCCCGTCGTCACTCGAGAACAAGCTGAAGAAATGGCTGTGACTCTGGTAACGCTCGACGAACTCCTCCAGAAGTCTGACTACGTCTCCATTCATGTCCCTTTAAATGAACAGACAACTGGGCTCATAAACCGGCAGCGAATTGCTCAGATGAAACAAGGAGCGATTCTGATCAACACCGCGCGAGGTGGGATCGTCGAGAATTTAGACGTTCTGGCTGAAGCTCTTGAGAGTGGCCAGTTGAGCGCGGTGGGACTGGACGTTTTCCCGACAGAACCTCCCGACTCTTCTCACCGCCTGTTCAGGGATCCGCGCTTCGTTTGTGCTCCGCACATGCTTGGAGTGAGTACCCTTGCCATGGAACGTATCTATCGATCCATGGCCACCGATATGGTCACGGTTTTACGAGGGGAACGCCCAAAATTCTGTGTCAATCCGGAAGTGTTTCCGTAACAGCTGGGCAACGGCGAAATCGTTTGACAAAGAGAAATAGCATTGCTTATATGGCAATTGTCAAGTCTGCGCATTTTCGTCGCCTGCAATAGTCTTTTGGCAAAGACGGCCACCTTTGTCGGGTGAAAGCTCGCGCATTTGATCGTTCAATTGGGTGCCGACGGAAAGAGTTAGGAGGTCACAATGAAATTGGGCGTACTCACTCTGCTGTTTGGGGCAAAACCCTTCGAGGAAACGCTCGATTATCTCAAGTCTCTGGGAGTCGAGGCTGTCGAACTGGGGTCTGGAGCGTACGTGAAGTCGGCTCACTGCCCGACCCAAGAACTGTTGAACGATGATGCCAAGCTACAAAGATTGAAAAAAGCCGTCGAGTCGCGGAATCTCACGATTAGTGCGCTCAGCTGTCATGGCAACCCGGTTCATCCTGATCCCAAGATCGCACAAAAGCATCATGAGGACTTTGTCAACACCTGCAAGCTGGCGAAGAAACTAGGCGTTTCGCAGGTGAATACCTTAAGTGGATGTCCTGGAAGTCATCCCAGCGCAGAACTTCCGAACTGGATTACGTGTCCTTTTCCTGCTGAGGATTTCCTCTATCCACTGGAATGGCAATGGAAAGAGAAGGCTATTCCGTATTGGCGAGAGGCTGCAGCCATTGCTGGCGATCATGGGGTGAGAGTGGGTTTGGAGATGGTCCCCAACAACCTGGTCTATAACGTGGAGACTTTGTTGAGACTGAGAGACGCGGTAGGAACGACTCTGGGGGCGAATCTCGATCCGAGTCATCTCTTCTGGCAAGGTGCCGACATCGGGGCGGTAATCCGGAAATTGGGAGATGCGATCTATCACTTCCACGCAAAGGATTCTGCGGTGAACCCCTATGTAGCGGCAGTGCACGGTGTGATCGATTCGAAAGATCTGACGGATGAAAGCAATCGTGCCTGGATCTTCCGGACCGTCGGATACGGCCATGACCAGATCACCTGGAATCACATCATTACTCAGCTCCGCATGGCTGGTTACGATGGGGCGCTAAGCATCGAGCATGAAGACAGTTTGATGTCGGCTGACGAAGGTCTCCGAAAAGCGATTCAACTATTGAACCAGATTTTGATCAAAGAGAAGCCTGGAATCGCTTACTGGGCAAAACTGGAGGGATGAGGTTTGAGAGAGAACAAACTGAAACGCAGGTTGAAGGCAGGGGAAGCAACAGCGGGAAGCTGGTTATCAGTCGCCCATCCTACGGTGGCAGAGGTGATGGGGCTTGGAGGATTTGATTGGCTTGCCGTTGATATGGAGCACGGCATCGTTGGTCTCGAGGCGGCTCAGACGCTGATTCAGGTGCTTGCCGCAACTCCAGCAGCTTCGGTGGTCAGAGTTCCCTGGAACGAGCCGGTTGTCGTGAAGCAAGTGCTGGAGACCGGGCCTGTGGGCATCATGTTTCCGCAGGTCAATACCACGGACCAAGCCGAAGCTGCGATGAGATCTGTCAAATACCCGCCCGAGGGGATACGAGGAATTGGCTGCCAGCGCGCTGCCGGATTTGGGGCCTGGTTCGAGGACTATCTTCAGCACGCGAACCAGGAACAACTGGTGATAATGCAAATCGAGCATATCCAGGCCATCGAAAACATCGAAGGCATCCTTGCAGTGGAAGGCCTCGATGTTGTGTTCCTGGGAGCCAATGATTTGTCCGCCAGCATGGGACTCTTGGGACAACCAGGCCATCCGCGTGTTCAAGAGGCCATCACCCAGGTTCTGGCGAGCGCCAGAAAGGCAGGTGTCGCTGCGGGCTTGATGGCTGCGGACGCAGAGGATGCCAATCGGCGTTTCGCAGAAGGGTTTCAGTTTGTTGGCATCGGACATGATGTCGGCCTGTTGAGTGCCACTTGCCGGAAAATCTGCAATAGATTGGAGCGCCAAGCTGTCCTATCGGGTTCTAAGGACTAGCAGCCTCAGTCTGTGCTTCTCAGTTCCAGCAGACTCTTGGTTCTTGGAGTCAAGGCGACATGGCGCGCTCTTACTGGCTTTACTCTTCTTGCGAGCGTTCAGATCTCTTCTGGCGCCGCTCGCCCTTGGCACAGGTGAGCAAAGTCAAGACCCCTGTGCTGATCTATGCCGGTGAGAGACCCGTTGGCGCCTTTCTCAAAGCCGGGAGTTTTTCCGCGGGTTGCAACACTTTGCGGTTCCCAGCCAGTTCATCCTTTATCCTCGCGAAGGTCATAGTATTCAAGAGCCCAATCATCTGCGTGACAATTTGAGTCGCCTTCTTGACTGGTATGATCGCTATCTGAAGAGCTCTTCATAGAGTTCGCGATGTTTAGTTGCACGTGGGTTCTGGGAGTATGAATTCATGGAAGCTTTCAGAACGAACCGATCTTGGATTTCGGTGCCGTCACTATTTCTCATCGCTAGTTTGCAGTTCACCCAACTCAGCGTCCGAGCTGGAGGGCAGAATTGGCCGCAGTGGCGCGGACCGAACAGTCAGGGTGTCTCTGAGGAGAAGGGATTCGCCTTCGAGTGGAGTTCTACGAGGAACATTCAATGGAAGGCGTCGATTCCGGGTCGAGGTCACTCCTCGCCGATTGTCTGGGGTGAGCGAGTATTTCTGACTACGGGGATTGAAGGCCCGGTGCAGCTTGGCTTCAAGTCAGTCAAACATACCGACGCTGGCGGCAAGGAATTCAATCACCAAGACAGCGTTGGCGCTGATCGGTTGCATAGCCTTAAATTACTTTGCTTGGATCTCGAAACCGGGCGTGTGCTGTGGGAACAAACGGCGTATGAAGGTCGTGTTTTCGACAATCGACACAAAAGGAACACCTACGTTTCTTCAACGCCGATTACCGACGGGCGACATGTCTACGCCTACTTCGGGTCGGAAGGACTGTATTGTTACGACGTCTCCGGCAAAAGCTAATTTGGAAGAGTTCGTTAGGAAACATCGCCACGATGGGAATGGGAGTGGCGAGCTCGCCACTTTTGTGGCAGGACCTGTTGTTCCTGCAATGCGATCAGGACAACGGAGAAGCTTCGTTTTTGGCGGCGATCGACAAGAAATCAGGCCGGCTGGTCTGGAAGGTTCGACGAAGTACGCTTGAAAGCTGGACGTCGCCGGTGACGGCAAAGTTGGGACGGAGTACCGAACCTATCGTCAATGCTCGTGAACTGGTTATTGCCTACAATCCAACGGATGGAGGGGAATTGTGGCGTCTCAAAGGGATCGGACCCAATCCTGTTCCGACACCTGTCGTCGGACACGGAATGGCGTTCTTTGCGGCCGGAGCCGGCGACAAGCGATCAATGGCTGTCCGTTTGGGTGGTCGCGGCGACCTTACAAAACACGGACATAGTGATCTGGAGGTATAACAAGGGCACCGCGCACATTGCCTCTCCGATCCTTTATCAGGGCCACCTTTACTTAATGACAGATACTGGAATGATGAGTTGTTTGGAAGCTAGAACAGGTGAAGTGAAGTACGAAGGGCGTCGTGTTCCGATCCCCGCTACGTTCACGGCTTCTCCAGTAGCTGTCGGCGGCAAGATTCTCATTACCAGCGAGGATGGCGACACATTTGTGATCAAAGCAGGTCCTCGATATGAGATTCTAAGAACCAACTCTGTTTCAGAACCGGTCTACGCTTCCATGTCTCTTGCTCAAGGCAAGATTTTGATTCGCGGTGAGAAGAATCTTTATTGCATTGGCCAGAAGACGCGTTAACGGGCCGGCCGACACTACCGTGGGCTGGTGCAGAACAGCGAGTTCCTAATTTCACCGCCATTGCTTTCTGAAAGGAGCCAACAACCATGGCTTTAACTTCTTCTACGATGCCAGAGCTTGGCACTAAAGCATTCGATTTTTCCCTGCCCGATGTTGTGTCGGGAAGAACAGTCACTTTGAACACATTCGCCGGAGAGAAAGCGTTAGTAATCGTTTTCCTTAGTCGCCACTGTCCTTACGTTCAGCACGTCAAGGCAGAACTGGCAGCACTTGGGAACGACTACCTGTCAAAGTCCGTCGGGATGGTGGGCATCAGTGCCAATGATGTTAGCAACCATCCCGACGATAGTCCTCAGAACCTCAGGGCTTTCGCGCTTGAACTCAGCCTTAAATATCCCCTCTGCTACGACGAGAGCCAAACCACAGCAAAAGCCTATACAGCAGCATGTACGCCAGATTTTTTTCTCTTTGATCAGAACCGAAAGCTTGTGTATCGCGGGCAACTGGATGACAGTCGGCCTGGAAACAGCGTTCCGGTAACTGGCCGCGACTTGCGTTTGGCTTTGGATGCTGTATTGGCTGGCGAACCTGTATCCTCGGCGCAAAAGCCAAGTCTTGGATGCAACATCAAGTGGAAGCCAGGAGAAGAACCTTCCTACGCCCGAAGCAGCAGCTAAGACGCGCTCTGTGGCGGCAGACGAGTTGTTTTTTGCCAAGATACTCTTCGGTGAGCGAGTCGTTCCCTGGGACGAGGTTTGCATACCGCGCGGCATGAACATTCCATGAAGATTCTGGTGACCGGTGGAAGCGGAACGCTTGGAGGATACGTCCTGAGGGAGTTTCTGAACTTCGGACACGAGGTCACGTGTTATAGCCGAACCCCTCCCGTAGGCTTGCAAAGAGCCTTCTTGGCTGCAGACATCATGGATTTCGAAGCCGTTCAGAAAGCGTGCGTCGGTCAGGATGTAGTGGTCCATATGGCGGCGGTGCCCGGTCCACGACGAGCAACTCCGCAGCAAATGATGGCAGTAAATCTGATTGGAACACTGAATGTTCTCGAAGCTGCAGTTAAAGCCAGAGTCCGTAAGGTTGTCTTCGCCTCTTCGGCTGCGGTTCTGGGCTTCACTTTTCAGAGAACAGCCATGGTTCCTCGTTATTTCCCGATCGACGAGGAGCATCCCTGTGAACCCCAAGACGAATACGGTTTGAGTAAACTCTTAGCTGAGTTGGCCTGCAAGAGCTACTCCGCCGCACACGGGATCCAAACTATTTGCCTGCGAATCAACAACAATTGGTATTTAGACTGGGAGGGCGCTCGTCGTGCGGTTCAAGGCGGATGGGCTCGCGGGATGTCCGTTGAAGAGCTTTGGACTCGCCGCTATTTCCGGACGATCTATGAGGCTGAGAAGGATTGGCCAGTTCCAGGCCCACCTTCACCGCGTAATAACGTTTGGGCTGTAACCGATGCTAGAGACGCGGCACAAGCTTTCCGCTTAGCGGCGGAGGACACTCAGCTTTTGCATGAGGTGTTCTTTGTCAACGGAGAGGACTCCTGTTCTCTCGAAGAAACGCCGGTGCTCCTGTCGCGACATTATCCTCAAGTTCAGTTGAAAGGCTGTCTGGAAGGCTTTGCGTCCCTGATTTCTTGCCAAAAAGCAGCTCGTCTCCTCAAGTATCATCCGACATATAGCTGGCGCAGAAGTGATTTTGGGGACTGGGTTAGCTCGAACGCAAAAGTTTCAGAGCGATAACACAACAACTATTCTCAGCCAGTTGTCGGCTCAGGCAAAGACTCCTTGACACCTCTGCGTTCGCACAGGAATAATCAGAGTCTCACAACATAGTTGTTATTAGAACAACGCTCGAGGAGGGGCCTGCTCGGCCGAAAATCAACATCTATTCGACGCCACCGAAGATCATGGTTTTGCGAAAGTTTTGTTGTTGTAGTCGTCAATGAAATTGGCAGCGTACTTAACCTCGGCGTTGGTCCCGCGGGCAATTGACGAGAGACCGTGTCCGTCAGTTCAGTCGCCTCTCGAGTGCTCGACTCTGTTTTCGCATGCATGGTCCCGCGAGCCGTTTCACGTACTTTGCCAAGTCGCCAGTCTGCATCGGCGTCACTTTATCTGGATCTTTTGGGGGCGCCTACCTGTCTGTTCGCCACTTGTTGCGACCGCTTGCGCCCGACCTCAATCCGCATGACCTCTAAGAGCACTCGGGCTGAGCGAAGAAAAGCATTATGAGACTTCGCTAAGGTTATTGGTTGAGAACCAGGCAAAGGCTTTTGTTTTTGAAGAACCATGGCTATGAATCGCAGGACATTTTATCTAAGCTTTATTTATGGTCTCTGGTCTCTGATAGGAATAATCCTAGCCATTCCTGCAGCGATCTACCTGTTGTTGCCACCCCGTCCGCGAAAGGAACACGAATGGGTTGAGGCCGGGAATCTGTCTCAACTACAGCCGGAGGTTCCCGAGGAATGGGTGTTTCGGCGCAACCGAGTGGATGGCTGGAAGGTTACGAGTGAACGGACTACCGCGTGGGTGCTAAAGAAAAAATCAAACCAGGAAGTAGTGGCTTTCGGACCTCAATGTCCTCACTTGGGTTGTGCCTATCACTGGCAAGTGCGCAACCAAACGTTCTTGTGTCCTTGCCATAATTCCACTTTCTCCATAGAAGGCGAGGTCTTGACTGGACCCTCCCCTCGAGCTTTGGATCGTTATGAGACCAAGATTGAAGGAGAGAAGCTCTTTCTCGGCGCCGTGCTGAGTTCAGAGGAAATGAAATCGTGAAGAACCTCAGGGCAAGAGTCATTTATTGGATCGAACACCGCACCGGTTTAGAAAGTGCGATCAAGAATTTTCTTTACGAAGACATTCCAGCCTCCAGCGGTTGGCATCAGGTCTTCGGTAGCGTTGCACTATTTCTCTTCCTGATCCAGGCGTTTTCCGGAGTGTTACTGTCTTTCAACTACGCTCCCACTCCGGGAGAAGCTTACAACAGCCTGAAGTTCATTATCACGGAACTTACTGGAGGCCGGTTGATCCGGGGGCTTCATCATTGGGGTGCAAGCCTCATGATTGTGGTTGTCTTCTTACACATGACGCAGGTATTCGTTTATGGAGCGTACAAGAAACCTCGCGAGGCAACCTGGCTGGTGGGAGCTGTTCTTTTGATGTTGACTCTGGGTTTCGGATTGACCGGCTACTTGTTGCCGTGGGACAACCGGGCATATTGGGGAACGATAGTGACCACCCAAATTGCTTCCAAAGCCCCTTTGGTGGGACCGTATGTCACCCGCCTATTGGGCAGTGATGGGACTATAGGCGTCGTTACCTTTGCCCGCTTCTTCTCTCTGCACGTCCTGTTACTTCCCGCCGCTACCGCGCTGTTGATTGCGCTGCACGTTTACCTGGTTCGTAAGCATGGAGTTTGCCCTTCACCTTCGGATGGGGAAGCCACCAAGAAGTTCTTTCCTGAACAGGTGTTCAAGGACACGATTGCAATCTTCGTTGCTTTCGTCATTCTGTTTGTCATGGCAGTTATTGTGAAGGTGCCGCTCGAGCAGTTGGCGGATCCAACTGACTCAAACTACGTTCCTCGCCCAGATTGGTACTTTTTGTTTCTGTTTCAGATCCTGAAACTTTTTGAAGGCCCACTCGAGATTGTAGGTACTGTGATTCTTCCCGGCTTGGCGTTCTTGGCATTGTTTAGCGTTCCTTTTGTAGATCGCGGCGACATGAGACGTTTGAGGCAGCGCACCCTGGCCATGGGTTTAACTTTTCTTGCAGCGATTGGCTGGACAGGCCTCACGGCGACCGCCATTCTAACTAATCCGAAGACCGACAGTTCCGGCGGCCAAGAAGGTGAGATCATACAGGAGTGGCAACAGCTGTCACCGGCGGAACTCGCCGGTATCGCATACTATCGCGATGAGAAGTGTGCCAGTTGCCATAAGCTTAAGGAAGGGACTCCAAAAGTTGGCCCTAATTTGGCTACAGCAGCCATCCGACGATCTGCAGTTTGGATGATCGAACATTTCAAGCATCCCTCGCAGTTAGTACCAGGCACCTCGATGCCTCCGATCCATCTTAGTGATGAACAGCTGGCAGCGTTGGCGGCTTTTCTAGGAAAGCTTTCGCCGGCGAACGCCGAAGCGCTAGAATCGGCGCCAGACCATGTAGTTCAAGGGGCGGTGGTGTATCAGGTCAACCAATGCGGCAGTTGCCACACCGCAAATGGTGAGGGTATGAAAGTGGGCCCGGCTCTTAATGGGCTTGCTCGGAGGAGGACTCCCGAGTGGATCGAGGAACAGATCCGGCGGCCGCAATCTCATTTCCCAGAGAGCATGATGCCGCCTCTAGACCTGGCTCCTCGAGACATGGAACGGCTGGTGGCTTACTTGTTGTCTTTGCCCTATATCAAGCCCTTTTCCGTAGCTTTTGCAGATGAAGTGGCGACGCAGAGGAAAGGACCTGGAGAACCAAAGCTTTTAGTTGACGTTGGGCTGAGTCCGGAGTTGCTTTTGTAGGCGGAGCGAACTGGGTTGTCGTGATTGGTACGGGTCTGGCTTCTCTCCTGAACGAGGTCTATCTGAGTTTCTGCAAAAGCAGCCGTTGGTCAGATTTCTTAGTCTCGAAGCAAACTGAGAGGCGACACCGATGAGAACATCACGAGCGGTAGGTCTTGCAGTGGCCTTCTTCATAGCTGTCACGGGAAGCAAACCACTCTTCTCACAGGATCCCGTCAGAGTCGCGCCCAAGAACGTTAAAGTTGTTTTTGAGAACAATCGAGTGCGAGTTCTGGAAGTGCGCATTAAACCTGGAGAGAAGTTACCCATGCATTCTCATCCTCCTCATATGACGTACACACTCAGCGACTTTAAGGGGAAGTACTCCACTCCCGATGGGGAGAACACGTTAGGTTTGGGCAAGAACAGCGCCTGGTCGTGGACTGAAGCCATCACCCATGCTTCGGAGAATGTGGGAACAACCGAGATTCATGCCTTTGCCGTTGAGCTTAAGGAACCACCCCGGCGGAAAGCTGGAACGAGCCAGAAACCTGCAGCAAGTAAAAAAAATTAGCCATCATCAATTCGGCAAGATTGTTTCGGAGCGCCAGGATCAGCGTCCAGCAACCCATTCTGAACGGAGCCATCATGAATGCGCAGCGCCTCTTCGTTGGCAGTTGTCTCGCGATTGCTGCGACAGCTTTGGCTTTTTCAGTCCGCGCCGACATCATTCCTGCACTGAAGGCCGATTTTGGATTAACGGACACAGAGATTGGTCAAATTGCAGGGTGTGGTCTGTGGGGCTTTGCGATAACCATCGTTTTGGGCGGCATGCTCCTCGACAGCCTTGGTATGGGAAGACTGATGACCTTTGCGTTTGTAGGCCACGTAGGCGGTGTCGTGATGACGCTCTTAGCTCAGGGATTCTGGCCACTGTTCTTCGCCACTCTGTTGATGGGCTTGGCTCAAGGAACAATCGAAGCAGTCACGAATCCTTTGGCTGCTACGCTCTATCCACAAGAGCGGACCAAGCGACTGAATATCCTGCATGCTTGGTGGCCTGTCGGATTAATTGCTGGAGGTCTGCTAGCGTATGGTTTGACCCGGCTCATGAACCTAGATGGAACTGATGTAGCTGCCGAGGTGACTAGGCTTGGTTGGAAGATCAAGATGGGAGTCGTCCTGCTGCCAATTCTCCTCTACGGTGGTCTCTTCTTCAACCAGTCATTTCCTAACACCGAGCGACTCACTTCAGGAGTGAGTTATGCCCAGATGTTTACCGTAATGCGGCGTCCGTTGTTTTTATTCCTGTTGTTCCTGATGTTGATGACCACGGCGACGGAACTAGGTCCCGACAACTGGGTGGGCAATTTGCTACAGAACCTGGTGGGGATTCAGGGCGTGCTGATTCTTGTTTACACAGCGGGACTGATGTTCGTTCTCCGTCAGTTTTTTTCCGGCGTGTTAGTCAAGGCTCTTGGTCCGGTCGGACTCTTAACTCTCTCAGCGATGGTGGCGGCGCTAGGTCTCTTCTGGTTGAGCCATGCGAAGGGGCCGTTGATAGTTCTTGTGGCAGCTACCCTGTTTGGGATTGGAAAGACGTTCTTCTGGCCTTGCATGCTCGGCATCACGTCTGAACGCTTTCCAGAGGGAGGTGCGTTTGCTTTGGGATTGATGGGTGGTGCAGGAATCATCTCGGCTGGGTTTCTAATGGTTCCCGCTATGGGGGTGCTTCAAGACACGTACGCATTGAAGAAGATCTCGGAACTTTCCTCACCGACTTTGCAGAAGGTGCTGAAAGACGGAAGCCAGGGCATTGATGAAAAGAAGGTGAGAGCTCTCTCTGATCCAAGAGAAAGGGAAGTAGTCCAGGAAGCGAAGACCTACTCGGCTGTCATGACTTACCGCTGGACGGCACTTGTCCCCGCAGTGCTCTCGGTAGTGTTTGCAGGACTGTTCTTTTACTTTCGCTCGATAGGAGGTTATCGCGCCGTCGAGATTGAGAAACCGCAACCCGCTGGGGCACACCTCCACGCTTGAAGGATGGTGCGCTCGCCGAGTGTGCGGTCGCATGGTGAAACAATCATTGATGTGGCTCCTAAGGCAGGCGCCCTGTCTGTGTTGTGACGATCCATTATCTAAGACTGGAGGTGGCCTTGCTATTAAAGGATAAGGTGGTCTTGGTCACGGGTGCGAGCAAAGGAATTGGGCGGGCCCTCGCTGTGGGGTTGGCAGCGGATGGGGCATCCGTCGCGATCAGTTTCAAAACCGACGAGCTGGGAGCTGAAAAGACGCGCCGAATCATCGAGCAACAAGGAAGGACAGTCCTTGCGATCCAGGCAGATTTGGCAGAGAGGGATCAAGCCATGGAAATGATTGAACAAGTTGTCCGTCATTTTGGCCGTATCGATGCCCTTGTCAACAATGCCGCTCGAACCCGCTTTGGGCCTTTCGAAGAAGTCACGGAAGACGATTGGCTCGATGTAGTGAACACCAACCTGAAGGGCACGTTTTTCGCCTCAAAAGCAGCTGTCCGGCATATGCGCAAGTCGGGGAAGGGTGCCATCGTCAATGTCAGTTCATGTGCCGCCTCGTTGATGGTTGCGTTTCACTCCGTGTACACCATGTCCAAGGGGGGCATCGAAGCTTTGACGCGGCAATTAGCCGTAGAGCTGGCGCCTGAGGTTCGCGTGAACTGTATCTCTCCCGCGCCAACCAGCACAGAGCGAAATCAGCAATACGATCCTCACTACGATGAGAATTGGGGGCGCGTCATTCCCATGAGGCGAGTAGCACAACCTGAGGACATGGTTGGGGCTGTTTCTTTTCTGGCATCAGATCGGGCGTCCTACATTACGGGACAGGTGCTTCAGGTCGATGGAGGCTGGACGCTTAAAGGACATACTCCTGACCTCCAACAGGAAGATTTCTCTTCGGATCGACAAAGAGGGTGAACAAACGCCATCGGCTCTTAAACAACTTGTCACTAGCTCGAAGGTGAAAACAAACATGAACAAGCCGAAGTACTCGATACTGGACCACAGGGTTATTGGTTGGTACTACCCTTGGTTTATGAATGGTCTCACGCCCACCAGCAGCCCTTTAGAAGCAAAAATGCGCCGGATGAAATCGTTGGGCTACGACGGAGTTGGAACCAGTTGGTGGGATCTGGTTTCCTATTACCAGGAACGTGGAGATCTGTCACAACTTCGAAAACTTTCTCAAGAGCTCGAACTTCCTCTCACGGCCTACGGCTTCGTGGCCGAGGGTTGGGCGTTCGCAAGCGGAGCCACGCGAGAGCACGCCGTGGCTTTGGCTAAGTCTTCATTGGATTTGGCTCATGCTGCGGGATGTCAAGGAGCTTACCTGCTTGGTCCGTTCGATTCCGGTAATCTTAGACAGGCAGCCGCCACATTTCGGGAACTGTGTCAGTATGCACAGCAACTGGAAATGACGTTGGCTCTTGAGTTCGTTGGGGTTTCTGCCCAAATCAACAATCTTAGTGCCGTTCGGGAACTGCTAAAACTGGCCGATGCAAAAAACGGCGGGGTTGCAGTGGATACCTACCATCTCTTCGCGGGTTCTTCGACACTGAAGGATCTTGAAGAGTTTCCGGCGTCTAAGATCCAGGTAGTTCACCTGGCAGACGCACCTGCTGACTTGAGCGATCCGTCGATTGAGCTCAACCGACTGATGCCTGGAGAGGGAGAACTGCCGTTGGCAGAGTTCATTCAGATTCTCGCTCGCCAAGGCTTCAACGGCTATTGGCATGTGGAGTGTATCAAGGGGACAGACTACGCATCTGATCTTGCCGAAGTGGCCGCTCGCGGCCTACGGCTGATGAAAGGCGTGGTGGAGTCCAGCCTCAGCTCGCCAGCCGCGACTCAACAGAACGTTCACTGAAAAACAGGTGTGCATGATGCCCGATCGACAGTTGGAGAAAAGAGTGGCGTTAGTCACAGGAGCCGGACGGGGCATCGGCCGTGCCATTGCGTTGGGTTTTGCGAAGGAAGGCGCGTCGGTGGCAGCTGTCTCCCGGACCAACAGTGAATTGAATTCGTTGACTAAAGACATCCTGGCTTTGGGAGGTAGTGCCGTTGCATTTCCAGCCGATCTGACTGACGCGGGCATGGTGAAGAAGCTGACGCGCCAAGTTGTTGATACCTTGGGCACCGTGGATATTCTCGTGAATAACGCCGGAATGGGGACGGCTGATAGCCCGCGGCCCGTGGTTGAATTCGAGGACGACTATTGGAATGTTACTCTGGCACTGAATCTCACCGCTCCCTATCTGTTGTGTAAGGCAGTCCTCCCGTTCTTCTTAGAAAAACGAAGGGGCAGAATCATCAACATTTCTTCAATTGCTGGGAAAATAGGGATTACTCACGGTGTGGCCTACACGGCCTCAAAACATGGACTGCTCGGTTTAACGCGTGCTTTGGCGACCGAGGTCGCCAGTCAAGGCATCACGGTGAATGCGATTTGTCCGGGACCGGTGCGCAGCAGGATGAACGACAACCGAGTGCGTTACGACGCCGAGCGCTTGGGGCTGACCCTTCAGGAATTGGAATCTCGCATCACGCCGATCGGGAGGCGACTGTTTCCAGAGGAGATGGTTCCGATGGCGGTTCTTCTGGCAAGCGATGGAGCCGCTGCCATTACAGGTCAAGCATTCAACATCTGTGGCGGATTAGCGATGTTTTGAACGGCGGCTGCCGGGTTCGGTGGGTACCGGTTCCGAGCGTCACCTCAGACTTCATGGTTTCTGATTTCATCTTGCTTCTGCCCGGGCTGACCAAAATAGGCCTTACAACCAGCGTAGACTAAGGACTCCATTCATGCAAAACCAGGCCGTTTCGTCTCCCGCAACGAACGTTGAACTTGCCGATCGAACCCGCCGGAAGATTTTCCGTCGGATCATTCCTTTCCTCTTTGTCCTCTACATCATCGCCTATCTCGATCGCGCCAATGTTGCCTTTGCAAAGTTGCCAATGTCAGCTGACCTGGGTTTTTCGGAGGCAGTCTTCGGACTCGGAGCTGGCATTTTCTACGCGGGATATGTCCTTTTGGAGATTCCCGGCGCATTAATCGTTGAACGGTGGAGCGCCAGGATCTGGATGGCCCGCATCATGATCACTTGGGGTCTGTGTACGGTCTTCGTTGGCTTTGTTCACACAGCCAACCAGTTCTATATCACCCGCTGTCTGTTGGGTATTGCGGAGGGTGGCTTTTTCCCTGGGATTGTGGTGTATCTCGCTCACTGGTTTGCCAAGGAAGATAGGGCCAAGGCGATGGCTGGCTTCACCATGGCTGCTCCCGCATCTCTCGTTATTGGCGCCCCCATTTCGGCACTCATTCTACAGGTTCACTGGCTTGATTTAGCTGGCTGGCGGTGGATGTTCATTCTTGAAGGTCTGCCTGCAGTCGTGTTTGGAGTCATCATCATCTTTTTCCTCACGGATCGTCCTCGACAGGCCAAGTGGCTTAAGACGGATGAGCAAGAATGGATTGCCTCCCGCCTGGACAACGAAAAGCAGGCGCTTCGTAGTCTTGGGCACCTGACTGTGATGCAGAGTCTCCGACAGCGAAACATTATCCTTTTGGCCCTGGCCTGTGCCTTCGCCAATCTCTCTATGTTTGCCTACTTGCTTTGGTTGCCAACAACGATTCGTAATGCATCGGGGCTCTCGATCACCCTATCGACGATTTGCTCGGCTCTACCATTTGCACTCGCCATGTTTACTATCCCGATGGCCGCGCGATCTTCCGACCGCACCGGAAGACGGAAAATTCACACCATCATTCCGCTTATACTGGCCGCGTTTTTTTTCGTCCTTAGCGCCATTCCTGGGCTTCCGTTCCCATTGGTATTGACCTTACTTTGTTTAACGGGTGCTGCCGCGTTTTCTTGGGGAGTCTCTTTCTGGGTGATCCCAAGCTTGATTCTCGGTGAATCGGCTGCGGCCGCATCGGTAGGCTTTATCAACATGATAAACAGCGTGGGATCTTTTCTCGGGCCATCAATCGTCGGCTATCTGCTGACGAAGGGTTACTCACATCGGGATGTGGTGTTTTTTCTAGCCTCCTGCTTCCTGGTTTCAGCGGCGCTGGTGGCCGCAGTCCGGCCAAAGCGAGGTACAATCCTCTAGCCAGAACGCACTCGAGTCACCCTGGAGGTTCGGACGTTGCAAAAGGGATTTCTCCAGAATCGCCTTGTCAACAGCGTTGTTATTAGAGCAAACTTAGGTTGGAAGGCTTCTTGGGTAGGCTGGACCAAATTCCAGGGTTAAGTCGCCACTGAGGCGGCTTACCCATGCGGCATCATTGCGATAAATCCGAGCGGCATGAAGCTGAATCGAAAAATCCCTTATCACTTGTTCCTTGCGTTGATGGCTTTGAGCATCCCTGCCCTTGTGTTGGTGGGCATGGCGGGTAGTCCAGAGAAACCTGCTAAGAAAACGATCGATAAGGGCTTAGATCATCCAGAGCTGCCCAAAACGGAACGAGAGGAGAAGAACGCACTCACCCGCGACATCAGCCGACAGCTGCAGCATTCACCGAGAATAGAAGTCAGTCGCAAGAACTACATCGATGATTTTGTCTTCGGAAAAATGCAAAAGGACAATATCCCGCACGCTGGGGTTTCCTCAGATCTCGAGTTTGTTCGTCGTATTCACCTGGATTTAACCGGCCGAATTCCTGAGAGAGAAGTCATTAGGAAGTTCATCGACAATAAGGATTCACAGAAGCGGGACAAGCTGATTGAGACTTTAGTGCGACCCGAGCGTTATCAGTTCCAGGAGAACGATCCCTTTGTAGACCGATGGACGTATTGGTTTAGCGATTTGTTCGGAAGCGTCGGTGCGGAATTGGGAACGGCCGGTCGTAACATTTTTTACGATTACATCCGGGCGATTCTTCGCCTCAATGTGCCTTACAATCAATTTGTTGAGGAGATGCTGACCGCCAAGGCGCTCACAAATTGGTATTCAGGACCCGCGAATCTGCTGGCCCGTTTTCATGTCGATGACGCCACTGGAAACCAGATTCATCATGAAGACAGCCTGGACGAAATCGCGGTATCCACCAGCCGAATTTTCCTTGGGCTCAACATGGAGTGCGTTTCCTGTCACGACGGTGCTCACCATTTGGAAAAGGTCAATCTTTGGCTGACAGGAATTAAGCGGGAACAACTGTGGAGACAGGCAGCCTTCTTTGGCAATTTAAATATCTATCGTCCCCCTCCCCGGCGCCAGGAATTCTCGCTGGTCGAGACAGGGCAGGGTTATGACGCTGAAGCGTACCCGATCCCGGCTCGAAAAGGATATAGCGTTGAAGCCAACAGTGTCGTGCGTATGCCACGTTGGAAGGCTGAGGTATATCCCGCCTTTCTCCTGAATGGAGAGAAACCGAATCCTGCGGAAGAGCCTCGAAAAGCATTTGCGCGAATGCTCATTGGACATCCTCAGTTTGCGAAAGCCATCGTGAATTGGATGTGGGCGGAGCTGATGGGTGTCGGGATCGTAGATCCCCCCTATGACTTCGATCTTGCCAGGCAGGATCCCAAGAATCCTCCTCCAGCACCTTGGACGACCCAGCCGACCCATCCAGAGCTACTTGAGGCATTGGCCAAGGATTTTCGAGAGCACGGCTATGATCTTCGGTATTTGATCGAGCTGATCACCAAGTCCAGTACCTACCAGCTTTCCACCCGTTTTGAGGGAGATTGGAAGGATGCGTATGCACGGTATTTTGCACGGCGATTCGTCCGCCGGCTCACTGCTGAAGAGCTGTTTGACGCAGTCTCCCAAGCCACGGGAATTTTCCCAGAGATTCCGATCTCGGGAACCGGTCTTAAAGTGAAGTACGTCATGCAGACTCGGTCGCCCGAGGACATTAGGGGTGGTGAGCTCACAGAGATTTGGCGTTTTCTTGGAAATTTTGGACAAGATAATCGATCTCGAACGATCAAGAGTCTGAGAGGCAATATTGTCCAATCGTCATTGATGCTGAATAGCAAAGTCATCAAAGAGCGCGTGAAAGCTAAGCCAGGCGGTCGAATTCGCAAACTCCTTGACCAGGAGCCCCCACTAAGCAATGAGCAACTGGTGGACGATCTGTTTCTCGGGACGCTCTCCCGGTTTCCGTCAGCGGAGGAGAAACAACTGGCAATTCAGCAAATTCGAGAATATCGCACGCAGGGCGTTGAAGACTTGATGTGGGTCTTAGTGAACAAACTGGACTTCCTTTTCAACTATTGACGCTCTGCGGACGCTCGTCTGACACCAGGAGGCTATCGTGAAGCGAAAGCAAGAGTTCTCATTGATTCCAAAACTAACTCGGCGTCAGTTCTTCCGAGTTGGCGCAACTACGTTCGCAGGCTACACACTGCTTCCGATTGCGAAACCACTGCAGGTGCGGGCCGCTGAGAGGATTGAGCCGCGCGGTTCTGCCGAGTTCTGCATATTCCTGTTCCTGATGGGAGGGCCGCCCCAGCTGGACACTTTCGATGTGAAGGAAGGGAAGTGGACTCCCTCCGATTTCGACATCCGAACGGTCTCTCCCGAAGTCAGAATGCCTGTGGCGCTTTTCCCTAAGCTCTCGGAGAAACGACGACTGGACCAAATGCTATTGGCCCGCTCGGTCGAGGCGTGGGAAAGCGTTCATGAGCGCGGTCAATATTACATTCAGGCAGGTCGGGCGTTCAGCGGAGCCCGTGCCAAGGAAATTCCTTCTGTGGGATCGCTGGTGGCCTACGAGTTTGACTCAAGAAGGCGGTCCAGCGATTTCATGCCACCTTTCGTCGCCATGAATTTTTCACCTGGCGGCGCCGGACTGGCAGGTCCGGGAATGCTGCCGGCAACGTTTGCTCCGCTTCCAATCGTGGTTCAAAAAGACGGAGATTTTTCGTTTGTAGTGCCTGAGGAAGAGCGAGCCCGCTTCTCTCAGCGATGGGAGTTCCTCCAGCGGATGGACCGCTCGCTGAGGTCCGGCCAGGATCGATTGGGTCGGCCATTGCTGGACTACCACGATTTCTATCTCGGTGCGTACGAAATGATGAAGCGACCAGAGGTGGGAAAGATTTTGAAATTCAACGATGAGGAACACCAAAAGTATGGCACGAGCGGTTTCGGTGACGCCTGCCTTTTGGCACGCAATTTGGTGAATGCCGATGCTGGGACTCGCTTTATCGCAATCGCTCAGGATGGATGGGACTTGCACGCCAATGTCTATGACAAATCGAAACCGGTAAATCACTACACGCTCTGTCGAGACCTGGATTTTGCGCTTGCGGGTCTCTTGGATGATCTTTCCAAAACGAAAGACAAACAAGGGCGCATCCTGCTCGACAAGACGTTGATCGTTTGTATGGGGGAATTTGGACGAACCCCAGGCGACATAAACGCCAATAAGGGGCGGGATCATTATCGCTACGCCTCAACCTCGGTATTCGCAGGTGGCGGAGTGAAAGGCGGGCGTGTCATCGGTGCTACAGACGAAGTAGGGGGCAAGATCATCAAGGCAGGGTGGCACCAGGATCGGTCCATTTACACGGAGGATATCGTGGCGACAATTTTCTCTGCGCTGGGTATTGATTACAGCAAGAAAATTATGAATACTCCCTCCGGCCGGGAGTTTGACTATGTGGAGATCACATCAGGAACGGATTTCATCAACCCCTCCGAGGTTTCAGAATTTTTTACCTGAGTTTGCACCGACGGAGGTTCCAAACCGTCTGTAGCCCCCATTTGAAAGGCTTGCCGAATAATCATCCCTCTTCGCCTGTTGTTTCTCCTTCTGCTTGTGAATCCGGATCTGAATCCAGCGCCCAAAAACGCTCGATCTTTATTGGATTGACGTGGAGGGATGTGCAGCTACCTTGATTGTCACTCTTGAGGGTGAGTTAGTCCTCATTGATGCGGGCCCAGATTGGGAGCATGACGTCTTTCGAATTTACCGTGTTGCCGCGAAGGTTACTGGCTTGAGGGCAATCGATCATTTCGTCGGTATGAATTGGTATTCGTCGCGACAGCAGAAATCCGCAATTGTCAAGGAAGTGCTAAGTGGTACCAATCAAGATTCCCGATGTCGGGGCCACCGTCGACACGGTGACCCTTGTACGATGGCTCGTCGAGGAGGGCTCCGAAATCCTCAGAGGACAGAATATCGCCGAGATTGAAACCGACAAAACCGTGATCGCTCTAGAGTCGGTTGCAGCAGGCGTCTTGTTAAAAAAAAATACTAGGGAAGGCGAGATGGTTTCCACTGGCGACATCATCGCGTACGTAGGAAATCCGACGGAGGCCATCCCAGAGACTTCGGACATCGAGCCTGACGTCCAAATCGCAAAGGCAGCTCTGCGAACAACGCCGTCCCGCGAGATTTCAAAACCTCGCATACCTCCGATGCTCCGGAATTTTGCGAGGCAAAAAGGAGTGGAAATCGACAAAGTCGCCGGCTCGGGAAACGGCGGCACGGTCACGAGAGAAGACATCATTGCTGCGGCCGAGAAGCTCCGCGCCGATCGCTAACGCTCCTTCTTTCGGAAGAAGTGAGAGCATGAAAATTGCTGTGTAAGGGTGGATATGACTTTGAAGAGTACCTATTCAAAAGCGGCGTTGCTCGGGTTCTATCGAGACATGCTGCTCATTCGCACGTTGGAGGAGCGGATTGGATACCTTTTCCTGGAAGGCGTCATTTCGGGCACTCTTCATCAGTCTCTGGGTCAGGAAGCGGTGGCAGTCGGGGTGTGCTCCGCTTTGAACAAGGATGATGTCATTACCAGCGGTCACCGACCGCACGGCCACGCCATCGCGAAAGGCTTAGATCTTACTGCGTTCATGATGGAGCTCTTTGGAAAGACGGGTGGATGCTGCGGCGGCAAGGGCGGATCAATGCACGTTGGCGATCTTTCTGTAGGCATGATTCCGTCGATCGCAATCGTCGGGGCGAATGTTCCTGTTGGTACCGGCGCCGGTCTTACGTTCAAGCTCAAAAAGGAACCTCGGGTTGCTGTATGTTTCACCGGCGATGGAGGCGTCGCTGAAGGCGCATTTCATGAAGCGGTAAATATTGCCGCAGTATGGAATCTGCCCGTGATTTATGTCATCGAAAACAACCGATACGCCGCGTCGACGCACTATTCCAAAAACTCAAAACTCGAACACCTGTCCGATGTGGCGGCCGCTTATGGGATTCCCGGTGTGTCCATCGATGGAAACGACGTCTTGAAGGTCTATGAAACCGCCCGCGACGCGGTTGACCGTGCCCGTAACGGGGGCGGCCCGACGATTCTAGAGGCGATGACCTATAGGCTTATTGGGCACAATCGGCGCGACCCATGCAATTACATGCCGAAAGCGGAGCGGGAAGAAGCGAAGGCAAATGAACCGATCAAGCGGTTCGAGGACTACCTCGTTTCCCAGGATCACATCAGCGCGAGAGACGCCGAACAGATGAAGTTGGAAATTGAAGCGCTCGTGGAGCAATCAGTTCAGAAGGCGGCGGGCGCGGATGATCCTCTCCCGGAGGATGCACTGAAGGATGTCTACGTTTGAGGGGACGTCGAAGAGTATGGCGAATCAGCTGTCCATTTCGCAGGCGTTACGGGAAGGTCTGGCTGAAGAAATGTCGAGAGATCCGAACGTATTCTGCATGGGTGAGGACATCAGCATCCCCGGCGGTTGGGGAGGGGTATTTACTGTCACTTTGGGGCTGGAGGAGGCATACCGCGACCAACTGCTGGACACGCCCATTTCGGAACTTGGATATATCGGTGTTGCCGTGGGCGCCGCGATCATGGGCATGCGTCCGGTTGTGGACGTGCAGTACGGCGACTTTCTGTTCTTAGCGATGGATCAGATTGTCAACCAGGCGGCCAAAATGCGTTACATGTCGGGTGGGAAGACGAAGGTCCCCATCGTCATCCGCGCTCCTGTGGGTGCCACCGGCCGCGGAGCCCAGCACGCCCAGAATCTCGAACGGTTTTTCGTGGGAGTGCCGGGGCTGAAGGTCGTCTGTCCTGCCACGGCCTACGACGCCAAGGGACTTCTGAAGTCGGCGATACGCGACGACAACCCGGTGATGATGTTTGAGCATAAGCTGCTGTACGGATCCAAAGGGCTGGGACAGGCAACGGGTGCGGTGGATGCGTCTAGTGACATTCCTGAGGAAGACTACACAGTTCCCATTGGCGAAGGAATCGTCCGCCGACAAGGTTCCGACGTGACGATCATTGCCACGCTACTGATGATGCATGTGGCGATGAATGCTGCGGAGGAATTGGAGGCGGAGGGTGTGAAAGTAGAAGTCATCGATCCTCGCTCTCTGAGCCCGTTCGACTGGGATCTCGTCGAAGAGTCCGTCATGAAGACGACACGAGTTGTCATCGTTGAGGAAGGCCCCAAAACGGGCGGGTGGAGCGCGGAAATTGCGGCCTCGCTGGGATCGAAGATGAGCGATTATCTCAGCGCGCCCGTGGTTCGTATCGCTTCGCCTGACATTCCCGTTCCTTTTTCTCCGCGGATGGAGAGCTATTATCGTCCCAATCGAGAAGACATCAAGCGCGCGGTGCTCAAGCTGATCGAATAATGTTGGCCTCAAACTCTGTAATGCAGGAAAGCTAAATGAGGAGATAGCACGATGAATGTTGAACCTTTGCGCGAGGTGGCCGGAAAGGTAGCGATCGTTACCGGCGCTGGTCGTGGTTTGGGTAAGGGAACTGCGGAAGCTTTGGCCGCTGCGGGGATCCACGTTGTGGTGTCTGATATTCTCCCGCAAGTCAAAGAGACGTTCGCGGGCATTAAGGACAAACACCCTGATAACAAAGGATACGCTGAGATCACTGACGTGTCCGATGAAGGCCAGGTGAAACAGCTCGTAGAGGGAGCAGTGAAAAAGCTGGGGCGTCTGGACATCATGGTGAACAATGCGGGAATGCATTTGCATGAAGGCTTGGTCGCCGACATGCCGAAGGAAACGGTCGACAAGCTCTTCGCGGTGAACTTTTACGGAGAATTCTTCGGATGCAAGTACGCTGCGCGGCAGATGATGAAACAGAAGAGCGGCAGCATCATTAACCTTGGATCCTACGGCGGCAAAGTCGGCTTTCCGGGATATTCGGCGTACTGCGCGTCGAAGGGTGCTGTGCATACTTTTACAACCGCCCTGGCTCGCGAAATGGCCCCCTTCAAGGTCAACGTCAATGCGATTTGCCCCGGTTTGGCCGCCAGTGATATGCATTGGAGCTTCATGAAGGCTGAATCCAAAGATCGTGGAATCACGTTCGAAGAGCTCCAGCAAGAGGAATTGAGGACGATACCCCTTGGACGATATGGCGAAGGGCGTGACTCGGCGGGAGCCATCCTCTGGCTGGCGTCCGAATCGGGATCGTACGTGACAGGACAACTCATCAATATCAACGGCGGTCTTTACTTCGCTTGAGGCAGGCGAAGGCCAAGAGTTCTTTTATTCAAGAGATGCTCCAACGGAGGCAATGAATGACACTAGGCTTAATGGCGAAGGACTGTGAGATTCGCATTGACTACGACAAGTTGCGGAAGGACCGTCTGCGGAAAACGAAGGAGCAGATGAAGAAAGACGGGATCGCTACTCTGCTGTGCTTCGACCAGGATTGGATACGTTACATCACAAGCACCAAAGTCAACGACTGGGCGAATAACAAGCTGCTTCGGAGTGCGCTCGTCACCGTGGACAAGGAACCGATTCTCTACGAATTGGGGAGCGCCATTGCGGCCAAGAAGGTACTTTGCCCGTGGATTGCGGAGCGCATGTATCCGTCGATTGGGACATGGCGCGGCGCATTTCCGACGAATGTCGTAATGGAGAATGCGAAGAAATTCGCCGTGATGATCAAGAGCCATCTCCGGGAACTAGGCGTTGCAAACGAGCCGATAGGTCTTGATATCGCTGAAATTCCAATTCTCAGAGCGCTCGAAGCGGAGGGCATCACCGTGGTTGACGGGCAACAGACCCTCCTGAACGCCTCGAAAATCAAGACTGCAGAAGAGGTTGAGCTGATCGAGACCTCCATAGCCATTGTGGAAGCCGCATTTTGGGAAGTCGTTAACACGTCCAAACCAGGTATTCGCGAACTCGATATTGCAGGCATGATGCGCGAAGTCATGTATCGATACGGCGCAGAAGAAATGCAAAACATCAATGTGATTTCTGGAAACCGATCTCACCCCCATCCGCATGATTTCTCCGACCGGATGCTCCGCATGGGAGATATGCTCTTTATCGACGTGGTGAGCGTCTTCAACGGGTACAAAACCTGCTATTACCAAACCTTTTGCATCGGCAAACCCTCGCCGAAACAGCTGGATGTTCATAAACGGTGCTACGACTGGCTGTTTGATGCCATCAACATGGTGAAGCCTGGCGTCAGTACCGCTGAAGTCGCGGGGATTTGGCCGGGGGCGAAGGAGTTGGGCCTTTCGAACGAGGCCGAAGCGTTCGCGCTACAAGTCGGGCACGGTATCGGCATCACTCACTGGGGGAAACCGGTCACCAGTCGATTCTTTTCTTTCGACCATCCCGAGACCTACGAAGAAGGTATGGTCATGGCGTTCGAGACCTACTGCGGCGAAGGAAACGATGGGGCGCGAATTGAGGAACAGTTTGTCGTGACGAAAGATGGCGTCAGGATGCTGAGCAAGTTTCCATCGAAAAACCTAATTTCCTGTCCGTGCGTTGGTTCTCTTCTTCCGTAATTCAAATGGGGAAAGCTGCTAAATAAATATGATTTCTATGGCCGCGATGCTGGATTTCAGCGGAGGTTGGGGCATTATGCCGAGGATGACGCGGCCGCAATCTTTTCAGCCGCTGGGTATCGATTGCAGCAAGAAGATTCAAACACTCCGCAGGCCGAAAATTCGAATTACCTCAAGAGAGGGTTTCAGGACTTTTGCTTGAGTCTCGACGAAGGTTCCAAGCCGTCTGTGGCCCCCATTTGAAAGGCATGCCGAATGATCAGCTTTCTTTACCTGCTCTTTCTCGTTCTGCTCGTCAATGCGGATCTGAATGCAGCTCCCAAAACACTCGATCTTTATTGGATTGATGTGGAGGGCGGGGCAGCCACATTGATTGTTACTCCTGACGGCGAGTCGGTACTCATCGATGCCGGACAGGATCTGGAGCGGGACATCTCGCGAGTTCATCACGTTGCAACTAAAGTTGCCGGCCTGCAGTCGATCGATCACTTGGTAGCGACTCACTGGCATGCGGATCACTACGGCGGCATCATGACTCTAAACGAACGCATCCGGGTCAGGAACTTCTATGATCGTGGTGAAATTCCTTCCCAGTTGCCTGAAGACCCGAACTTTCCGGTTTTGATGCCGCGTTATCAGAAAATGACAGCGGGGAAAGCGATTGGACTAAAGCCTGGGAGTAGTCTCCCACTTCGGCGCCTTTCTGACAAAACACCTTTGACGCTGCTCTGCCTGGCTTCCAGCGGCAAAACGATCGCAGGTGCGAAGGACGGTTCTCTAAACCCAATTTGTTCCAAGGGAAAAGAACCTGCGAGAGATGATACTGACAACGCAAAAAGCGTTGTTTTGAAGTTGCAATATGGAGCATTCACATTCTTCGATGGTGGAGACTTGACGCAGCAAATGGAGGAGAGGCTCGTTTGCCCAATCAATCGTGCCGGAACTGTAACTCTGCTTCAGATTGATCATCATGGCCTGGACCTCAGCAACAATTCGGTTTGGCTCCGAACGCTCCGTCCCCAAGTGGTCGTCGTGAATAATGGTCCGGACAAAGGCGCTGAGGCCGAAACCATGAAAAGTTTGAAGAACCTGCCTGGAGTTGAGGCAATCTGGCAGGTCCATCGAAATCTTCGAGCGGGGAAATTGGGCAATACAAGCCCAGAGTTCATTGCGAACAGTGAATCCACTTGCAAGGCTGAGTTCATCAAAGCATCGGTTCGACCGGATGGAACGTTTACCGTCCAGATTGGTAGTCGCAAAGGAAGAGAATACAAGGCTCGCTAAAACGAGCCGCTACGAAAGACAAAGATGTTGAAAGGGGAACCGTTGCTGTTGTAGCATTTATTGGTTTGTTCGGCGGTACTTGCCTGAAAACACGCGTATTTGTATTGAGCTTGGTTCGTCAAGTGGGTTGAGCTCACGTTTGATCTCGAGTGGGTAGAATTTTGCATTCTTGGTAGTTCGACACCTATAGTACAGAGCCATTTTGCTCTCAACCCATCGAGTTAGAAATGAGGGAAAGACCTTGGCGATAATGAGCTCAAAGAGAATGCAGTGCAAGATAACGTCACTGGATCGGGGATTGAGGATCCTCGACATTTTGGCCAGTGCGAAAGAGGGGTTAGGTGTCACGGAGCTGGGCCGTCGTTTGGATGCAGATAAGAGCGTAGTTTACCGCACCTTATCGTTGCTGATGATTCACGGTTACGTGGAACAGGAACACTCCTCCAAGAAGTACGTCTTGGGACTTAAGATCATGGAGCTGGCCAGCAAAAAGCTCCGCAATATTGATCTCTTCTCCGTGTCTAAACCATATCTAATGGACCTCGCCAAACAGACCGGCGAAGTGGTTGTGTTGGCGGTGATGATCGGTGACGTTCTGGCATATATGGACCGTGCAGAAGGCGCACGCGCGGTGAACTTGTCCACTGGCTTAGGTCAGCCGATACCTCTTCATTCCACGGCTTCCGGTAAGAGCATTGTGGCGTTTATTTCGGAGGACGAGTTAACGCGCATCTTCAGAGAGAAAGGTCTGCCAGCCATCACGGAAAAGACCATTACGAATTTCTCAGAGTTTAAGAGGCACTTGAGCGAGGTTCGCTTTAGAGGTTACGCAGTTGACGACGAGGAGACCTATCCTGGGGTACGCTGTATCGCAGCACCTATCCGAAACCACAGCACGGCTGTGGTGGCTTCCCTTTCTGTTTCAGGTTCCGTGCAGCACATTACACGCGAAAACCTGAGCGTGTTCGCGGAGTTGGTGAAGGACTATGCCGCTCAGATTTCCGCTCGACTCGGTCATGGCGACGCTCTGGAGGCGACGCGAATGAAGAGTGACTCCAGGGTAGTGAACCTATAGCGCACGATATTTCGTAATGGCGACAGTCTTGGTCGCCCTCTTCGAAACCTTCGGTTTCCCCAAAAGTTGATCTAAACCCTCGCAGTCATCCCATCCTCCGCTGCTGACTTGAATTCCTTCGATACTTGGACTCGACGTTGAAGACCATCCAGGTGGCGGGATCCGCATTGACTCCAAGCGTAGTGACCGGATGCGTTATTGAATTCAGATTGTCGAACGCTCAAAGAATCAGAATGAGAATGTCAGAGAGGACCAGCCGCGCATGGCAAAGAATCTTCTTGGCCTGGGAATCATTGGTGCCGGAGCGGCTGTGCGAAAACTGCACTGGCCAGTTTTGAAGGAGATACAGCATGAGGTGCGAATTCGGGGTGTTGCAAACCGCAATCGGACAACTGCTGAGCTTTTTGCGTCGGATGTAGGGGCGAAAGTCTATGATAACCATCAAGCTCTGCTTGAGTCCCCGGACGTGCACGCGGTTCTCATTGCAGTGCCCATTGTGGATACTGCCGCAATTCTCGTCGATGCCATGCAAAGCGGAAAGCACGTCATGGTGGAAAAACCTCTTGCTGCATCTTCTGAAGAAGCCCTTCGGATTGTGAAAGAAGCTCGACAAAGCCGGCAACAGGTCGCAGTGGCGGAAAATTTCCGTTACAGGGAAGACATTCTCAGAGCCAAACAAGTAATTCAGTCGGGTGGGATTGGCCGTGTCATCGGCTTTCAGGTGGTCACAAAGTTTGATCGGAATGCTGCGATCCGTCGGGATTGGTTCGAGCGTCCCTGGCGGAAAAGTCCCCTTCATGTGGGCGGAATTCTACTGGACGCTGGCGTCCATGCAGTTGCGGGACTTAGAGAAGTCTTGGGCGAAGTATTGACTCTTTACGCGCAGATCTCAGACTATGACAGCGAGACTCAAGAGGCCGGTACCTTATTAATGCAACTTACAATGGACTCGGGTTGTGTCGGACACTACTACGCTTGCTACCGCGCGCGAGTCCGTCCAGAGACGATCTTCGACTTGAGTGTTATCGGCGATGGTGGCAGCTTGGATTTGAAAGAAGGACATGTGAGCTGGCTCAACGAGCATGGATCCGCAGAGGAGCGCTTCGCTGATTTTGACCGCGGATATCAACGTCAATGGCAAGACTTCCTGGCGGCCGTTCGAGGAGAAGGAGCTCTGCAGTCCACCGTAGAGAAGGCCTACGGAGATCTGATCGTACTTGAAGCCGGCTTTCGCTCGGCGCAATCCGGTCAAGTCGAACGTATTATCAATCCCTGCCTGGTCACTTCCGAACTTCCTTCAGATAGTCTCTAACAGCAGGAGCCATGATCGCCTCCAGTGTCGTCACGATGTAGCGCGCGCCGCGCTCTTTCCACTCGCGAGCCGCTTGAGCAGTCCCCACCATGATTCCCAGCGCCACCTGAGAAGGAGCGACAATGTCGACGATCTTTTGAATGGCAGCTTGCACCGTGGCGTGCTGAAGCTGGCCGGGTAATCCCAAGGAATGGGAAAGATCAGTGGGTCCAATGAAAATGGCGTCGACTTCCTCCATCTTCACTATGGTTGGAAGTGCATCGATGGCTTCAGGAGATTCAATCTGCAGCACGACCATGGTCTCTGAATTTGCACTCTGGATATAGTCGCCAAAAGAACCAGATTGTCCGAAACCGGCGGCTCGCACACCTGCTAACCCTCTATTCCCCGAAGGATGGTACTTCACAGACCGTACAGCCCGCTCTGCCTCTGCCACTGTGTTGACCCACGGGACGTGGACACCTTGAACCGCCGTATCCATGAGGCGCAAGATTGTAGGTGGTTGGTTAGTCGTAACCCTGACTAAGGATGTGACATTCCGAAGTTCAGCGGCGCGCACCATATTTTCACACTCTCGGGGCTCCAATGTTCCGTGCTCGGCGTCAAAAACAAGGAAGTCCCAACCCAAATACCCCAGGACCTCAATCAGGCTGGCGTCCGGATATCGAACGAAAGAGCCGTAGACGGTTTCACCTGCCTTCAGTTTTGCTTTTGTCTGGTTAGCTCGCAAGGATCACCTCGTAGAAGCCCCGGCATGGGACACCGCAATAGGAAGCTGAATCCATTTGTTCTTTGAATGATGGGAATCTCGCAGCTCGAGGTGGGGAAATGAACCACACAGCGTTGAGAGTCTTAGGCAGATGATAATTCTCGAAAAAGCGAGAGTCGAAGTTGGAGCCTGGTTCTAGTTTGAGTTACAAAGATCATAACACCCAGAAGGGAGAGTGTTCAGTCGGGCTCCACTACAGAGGCCTTTTCAGCATAAGAGGCACCTACGATAAAGGATTCTAACCTAAGCCAATTTCTCGCAGGTAAGCACGGGTTCTCTTGGCAATCGGCAGAGGTTTCTCGAAGGCTGCCGGGTACATATCCTGCTCGACGATAGCGAAGCCGTCGTAGTTGATCTCACGCAAAACGTCTCGAAACGCGGCGAAATCGACTGCTCCCTGAGACGGCTCACAGAACATGTCCATGCCCACCGCCAGAGCAAACGGGATCTTTTCCGCCTCCACTTTCTGTTGCATGTGTTTGTAGACACTCTTGAGATGGAGATAGGGAATTCGTTGATGATGGCGGCGCATGAATTTCACTGGATCGCCTTTTCGGTAGGCATGATGTCCGGTATCCAGGCATAGGAAAACTTTCTTAGGATCGGTTTGTTCCAGAAGTGCCTCGATCTGATCCTCGTATTCCACGTGAGTGTCCGCATGGGGGTGAAAGACCACTGTTAATCCGAAACGATCGCGTGCCAGGTCAGCAACCTTATGCGTCGTTTCGACCAAACGCTTCCATCCGTCTTGATCCAGACGCGCCGGAGCCAGGGGTTCACCGGTGAAGAGGTTGGTGTGGGTGTCATCAATGAGAACTAGGTATTTCGCGCCCAAAGATGCCAGCAACTCTCCAGCGCCCACGACTTCCTTTTCGATTTCAGGCCAAAGCGCTTTGTCTTCCAGTGCCCGCATGACGAAGGTGGCAGAGACTTTCAGTTTCCTCTTCGCGAGCTCGGACTTCAGCTGGTTCGGGTCCGTGGGGAGATAACCATAAGGCCCAAGTTCGGTCCACTCGTAGCCGGCTTCGACCATCTCGTCCAAGAAGCGATTCCACGGAATTTGTTTGGGATCACTGGGGAACCAAACTCCCCAAGAGTCTGGTGCACTGCCGATCTTGATATTCATTCTGAGATTTATCGCTTTCTGAAAATCAGTAGTGAAAACGCTGCAGCCGCTCTCGGTCGCGTTCATAGTCGGCTCTGAGCTTCTGCGTGACCGGATCCTGGCTGACCTCGGCTACGGCCACGTCCCACCAAACTTCTGAACCTGGCAAGAATCGATATTTTTCGGTTTCCACGACGATAACGCAGGGCCGCGTCTCACTCCGTGCTTCCTGTAATGCCTTTCGGAATCCTTCCGGTGTGTTTGCATTCCAGGTACGGGCACCCATGCTCTCAGCGTTCTTGGCGAAATCGATCTTCAGATATTCACCCTCGAGCCGGTTCGTCTTCCCGTCCCGGGTGCGAAATTCGTTGCCAAAGCTTTGGCCGGCGCGGGCGAGCTGGAGACCGCGGATGCACTGGTAACCGTGGTTTTCAGAAATAACGATGGTGATCTTCAATCCTTCCTGGACCGCCGTCACGATTTCCGTCGGATTCATCAGGTAAGTCCCGTCTCCAATGAAAACGTAGATCTCGCCGTCAGCCTGGGCCATGCGGGCTCCCAGTCCCGCCGGGATCTCATAAGCCATGCACGAATACCCGAATTCCAACTGGCAGGCGCGGCCATTGCTCGCGTCCCAGATCTTCATGAGATCGCCTGGAGGATTTCCAGCCGCTGCAATGATGAGGTCGCCCGACTTGGCTTCGTTGTTCAACACACCAATCAGTTGCCCCTGACTCATGGTTTCGCCCGGCGTTTGCTGGAACACCTCGTCCTTGAGCTGGCGCTCCCATTTCTCCTTCAAGGCGGTGACCTCCTGGACGTAAGCGGAATTGGGCTTGACCCCCGCGGTTTTGGCGCTCTGTGTCAAAATCCGGAGAGCTTCACGGGCATCGGCCACCAATGGAAGAGCCCCCTGTTTGTGCGCATCATGGCCGGTAACATTGATGTTCAGAAATCGCACTTCGGGGTGGTTGAAGGCTGATTGAGATCCGGTGGCAAAGTCGGTCAGTCGGGTTCCCACACAAATCACCAGGTCAGCCTCGCTGGCTACCTTGCCGGCGCAGGGCGTGCCTGCGGCTGCGAATCCACCGAGTTGCAACGGTGAGGCGTTGCGAATAGCACCCTTTCCGCCGAAGGTTTCGCCGACCGGGATGCCGAAAGTGTCGGAAAAGGCTTTGAGCTCGTCCCAAGCCTGAGCGTAGTGGACACCGCCGCCTGCCACAATCATGGGTCGTTTGCTTTCCAGCAGCAATCCTACGGCTTCCCCGATTCGCTGCGGATCCGGTAGTCGGCGTTCAATGCGCCAAACCCTCTTTTCAAACAGATTGGCCGGGTAATCGTAAGCATGCGATTGGACGTCCTGAGGCAAAGCCAGCGTGACGGCGCCGGTCTCGATCGGATCCGTCAGGACCCGCATCGCTTCCGGAAGGGCGGTCAACAGTTGCTCCGGCCTCGAGATTCGGTCAAAAAAGCGGCTCACGGGACGGAAACAGTCGTTAACACTCACGTCCGCAGAAATGGGATGTTCCAATTGTTGTAAGACAGGGCCCTGGTGTCTCGTTGCGTAATAGTCGGAAGCCAGGAGCAGTACCGGAAGGCGATTGACCGTTGCAGTCGCCGCTCCCGTGATCATGTTGGTTGCCCCGGGTCCGATGGAAGAACAACAGGCCAAGGTCGCCAATCTTTGGGTGGCCTTGGCGAAACCGATGGCCGTGTGAACCATCGACTGTTCGTTGCAGGGTTGGTAGTAAGGCAATCCCTCGCCGTACTCGTAAAGGGCTTGCCCGATGCCGGCCACGTTTCCATGGCCGAAAATGCCAAACATCGCTGGGATCAGTCGGCGAGTCTGACCGTCACGCTCGCTGAACTGGACTTGGAGGTATTTGACAATGGCTTGAGCCATGGTCAGCCGAACCTTTTCGGTTGCGCGCGCTTTTGACATACGATCTTCTCCCTTTGATTCGAAACTGGGGACGCAAAGCGAATTCTAAGCCGAACAAGCCAAATTCCGGATCTGTCAATTCACCGGTCCGAAAGAATAGATGACCCTATCGTGCAGCAGTGACGTTTCCGCCTTTTATAGAAGGCTTTCAACCTTGGGTGGAGACTTTAGAATGTCTGCGACAACTTTGGCGCCATTAACTTTGGCGTCCGTGGGGGTCTCTTCAATCCCATGGTAGGGATAGCGAAGCCGGTCATGATCAATTCCAAACAAGTGGAAGATGGTGGCCTGCAAGTCGGGCACACCGACCCGGTTGACCACAGCCTTGTAGCCAAACTCGTCCGTCTCTCCATACACGACTCCACTCTTGAACCCGCCTCCCGCCAGCAGCAGGCTGAAGCCATGTCGATTGTGGTCTCTCCCACTGCCTCCCTGCGTGATGGGCAATCGTCCGAATTCGCCAGTCCACATCACGATGGTCTGGTCCAGCAGTCCGCGACTCTTGAGATCTTGTATCAATGCGGCGGAGGGTTGTTCAGTCTGAGCACACATCGATCGCAGCCCGACCTTAAGATCACTGTGGTGATCCCAGCTGGCCACGGGAGGAAAGATCTGCACAAACCGGACTCCGGCTTCGATGAGGCGCCTGGCCATTAAGCAGCGCGTTCCATAACTGGCGGTCACTGGATTATCCAAACCGTAGAGCTTCTTGGTCGATTCCGACTCCCTGGCGAGATCCAAGACTTGGGGTGCTGCCAACTGCATTCGGGCCGCTAGTTCGTAATTTTGGATGCGAGCTTCGAGTTCTGATTCTTTGGGGTGTTGCCGCTGGTGACTCGTATTTAGCTTCGCCAAAAAATCGAGATTGTCGCGCTGGGCACCGGGTGGCAATGGAATGGATGGGTTCAGATGGTGAACGGGAGTTCCGGCCGAACTGAACTCCACACCTTGGTAAAGGGCAGGAAGCCATCCGCTTGACCACGCCATTTTGCCACTGCTATTGTAGCCAGTCGGATCACGCAAGACCACGTAGGCAGGGAGATTCTGATTCTCGGTACCCAAGCCATAACTCACCCACGCACCCAATGTCGGGCGACCTGGGAACACTTTGCAGGTTTGCATCATGTTCACGCCTTCAGGATGGTTGTTGTGTTCCGTGTACATAGAGCGGATCAGGCACAGGTCATCCGCCACGCTGCCGAGACCGGGAATGATTTCAGACATTTCCATGCCACATTGACCAAAGCGCTTGAATTCAAATGGGCTTGCCATAAGAACATTATTGTTGCCCGCCTGGAACGTCTCCACATTCATCGGGTGGGGTAGTCCGTTCCGCTTCGTCAGCTCTGGCTTCGGATCAAACAGCTCCATCTGGCTGGGCCCGCCGTTCTGAAACAACTGGATCATCGCTTTGGATTGCGCCGGGAAGTGACCCTGTCGGGGCTTAAGATCTTCATACAGATTCAAGCCGCCGGCGGATTCACCGACGGCGCCGAGTAGGGGATGATTTTGCAACAAATAGTTCAACGCCAGACTTCCAAACCCCAAGCCAGATAGCTCAAGGAGCTTTCGTCTAGAGATTCCGACAGGCATTTCATATTTCATGGACATCACCTCCAGAGACTCAATCAGCCAAGAACCATCGAAAACACGGGATAACGCGGATCCCGTGTTTCTCAATCCAGATAGAGAAACTCATTAGTTCCCAGCAGCATCTGACAAAGGCTGGCCAGCGCCTTCTCCGATGATTCTTGCGGTGAAGACTTCAGATCCAGATAGCGGCGTCTTTGCTTTCCGAAGTGCTCGACAGACCAGCGAATTTCCTCCGCATTAGGTTCGCGTCCAAGAGCCAGCAGAAAAGCTGCCTCAACCTTCTTGACCGGCTGAGATTCGAGCCCCGTCAACTTGGAGACCCGACCCGCAAAATCGATGGATCGCTGCATGACAAACTCACTGTTGAGCATCGTTAGCGATTGGAGGGGAGTTGCCGAGTTGATCCGGCGAGTGCAGTTCAACGCCATCACCGGGAAGTCAAACACATCGAGCAGACTCAACGAATAGTTTCGGCGCGCCATCAAATAGAGGCTGCGCCGCCATTGCCCTTTAATATCGGGCTCTTTCTCTGAAGCGGTCACCAATCCGTCGAGGCTTCCTTCCAAGTGGGCCGGAGGACCGCCGAGGGCGGGATCCAGTTTTCCGCTCACAGCCAGGATGCTGTCTCTGACGGTTTCAGCCTCCTGCCGGCGTAAATTCATTCTCCAGAGCAATTCATTGGTGGAATCGACGCGCTCACCCGGCAAGTCTTTGCCCTCGACTGCACGCCGGGACGACTGGCGATAAACGGAAGAGGTCATAATCATCTTTTGGAAGCGCTTTATCTTCCATCCGTTTTCCATGAAATCCACTGCCAGCCAGTCCAGCAACTCAGGGTGAGTCGGCGGCGTGCCGGTCCTGCCGAAGTTTTCGGGGGTTGAAACAATACCTTTTCCAAAATGGTGCATCCAGATGCGGTTGACCATGACTCTTGCGGTCAATGGGTGACTTCGATCTGTCAGCCATCGGGCCAGCGCCAGTCTCCGACCACTGCTCTCGCCTTGGGTTTCGGCAGGCCGAACTGCATCAGACTTCCCGGGTTCGGAAAGCACTGAGAAAAATCCTGGCTGTACCTCCATACCTGGGGTCTCGAAATTTCCTCTCCGCAAGAGATGAATCTTAGGAGGTTTCCCGATGTCCCAAAGAGCGTCAATTTTTTCGTAAGATCGACGCCAGCTTTTCATGGTGTTGATCTTTTCCTGCAGTTTCAATCCAATGGCTCTATCACTCTCACTGAGGGCTTTGTCAATTTCCTCAGCCGAGACCGCCAAAGGTTTCTCAAGTTTGGAGAACAGAAATTTCTGAACCGGAGTTCGCTTATCAGACGGCGTTTCAACGGCAGTTCGCACATCAGTTCGAAGCGCTTCGGGAACGTTGGCGGCCAGCCTTGCCTCAAACAATTTCTGTTCGTGGGGACGACGGAGGTCAGTCAACTGCTTGGTCAGATCGTTCAGTGGGCGATCGATCTCCGCGTTGAATCGAGCGATTTCATCTTGCTCCTGTTTCGAGACGTCAGGAAGAAATCGATCCTTGGGTTGTTTCCAAGCGTCAGGGTTGTAACCCGAAGCAAAAACGGCTTCCAGGCGGTAGTAATCCTGCTGAGGGATGGGATCATATTTGTGGCTGTGGCAACGGGCACAGCCACCGGTCAAACCGAGAATCCCGGATGAGAAATTGTCAACCAGTCGGGAAAGCACGTCATGATAGTAAGGAGGGTTGTTAACTTCGGGAGAATCGGTCAGATCCATCATGGTACGCAGGTAACCTGTGGCAACCAGCGAATCCAGAATTTCTGGAGTAAACTTGGGCGCGTTGCGCCAGTCGACCAGTTCATCTCCAGCCAACTGCTCGGTTAGAAAACGATCATAGGGTTTATCCTGGTTGAAAGAGCGAACGACGTAGTCGCGATAGCGCCAGAGGCCTTGGTTGAAGACCACGATCTTCAGGTCATTGGCAAATCCCTGCTCGTCTGTGTAACCCGCAGCGTCCAGCCAATGCCGACCCCAACGTTCTCCGTAGTGTGGAGAATCCAGCAAGCGATCGATCATTCGTTCATAGGCATCGGAGCGTTTGTCAGCTAGAAAGGACTGTGTCTCTTCGATTGACGGAGGTAAGCCGATCAGGTCATAGTAAGCCCTTCTAAGGAGCGTCAGCCTGGAAGCTTCGGGCGAAAATTCCAATCCCTTGGCCTCCAGCTTGGCCTGGACAAAGGCGTCGATGGGAGTCCTAACTCTCTGGGTACCCTTCACTTTGGGAACAGCCGCTTTTACAGGTTTGCGGAACGACCAGAACTGGCGATCCTTCTCAGTGATGAGCGGGGCCGGACTGTCTCCAGTTGTCTTGGCAGCAACCACAACCGGCTCTGAATGAGGATCAGCGCTGTCGATCCAACGACGAAGCAACTCAACCTGTGCATTGTCGAGAGGCTTTTCAGTTCCGGGAGGAGGCATTGAGCGCAGCGAAACTCGCTGGAAGAGAATGCTTTTCTCGGCAGCGCCTTTGCTGATCACCGGGCCATTCTGACTGCCTTTGAAAAGACTGGCGGCCGAAGACAGATCCAGTCCGGCCTGGGGAGTTTCGGCGTTGTGACATTTTGAGCAATGCACCTTAAAGATGGGCAAGATGTCGTGTTCAAAGGCTGGCGTTTCAGCTCTCAGCGGAGCCCTGTTGACGACAAAGAAACCAACGACCAAAACCTTCAAAAAATTGAATCGCCGATGTGGCATCAAATCAATCCTAGGGATCATTTATCCCTCCCAGTCAGCCCTCGACTCCGTGAAAGACCACCGTCTTAATCTCCGTCATTTCTTCGACGACGTAGCGCGGCCCTTCTTTTCCAATACCACTCTGCTTGAATCCCCCATACGGCATCAGATCGGCACGCCACAATGGTGTCCAGTTAATCATCACATTGCCACTCT
>Ga0163150_10001529_pt1 | contig 38626 bp, 56 predicted proteins | sample OliLakLV19P2IB_FD_148628 | JGI IMG/M metagenome (GOLD analysis project Ga0163150, IMG submission 148628) | Freshwater microbial mat bacterial communities from Lake Vanda, McMurdo Dry Valleys, Antarctica - Oligotrophic Lake LV.19.P2.IB | ecosystem: Environmental > Aquatic > Freshwater > Lake >... | reverse complement strand
ATACTTCTTTCTACTTTTCCTTTATTGCGGGGCCAATAGGGAGGAGATGCAGTAATATGAAACTCATAATATTTGGCAAAATCTAAAAACTGAGAATTATATACAATTTCACGACTTCCATCCTGCAATTTTCTATTATGGATAATTACTGTTTTGGTGTTGTCATACACAATTTCTTTCGGTATGCCCAATGCCTTAAATGCATTAATGTGGCAGGATTCAAAAACAATTAAATTCTGCTTGGTCGTAAATTCAATATAGAGCATTCTGCTATAACCCAGTACATACACAAAGCAATACAGTTTCTCTTTTTTAGAATTTACAATAATCATTCCAAAATGTGCCCAGTCTACCTGCGATTGTTGTCCGGGTTCTGTTTCAAATCTAATAGCGGGTTTATATTTTCTGCTGGAAGAAAGAGCTTTTTTACCAAACTGCTTATTTTTTTTGTCTGATTCAAAAGAATACTCTTGGAATTCTTTTCTAATGAATCGAACTAAGGTTAAGTAACAGCCCATATATCCTAATGATTTAATTTCCTGAAAAAGTTTTCTCTTGTTTGTAATTCCTTTCCGAATGCGTGATTTTAAATGAGATTTATATTGAGAAAGATCTATTTTTTTCATAACTGTTACTTGTGGAGAATTTTAATATTTTCGTCAAAATTGTTGGTGTACGATAACAATAATAAATAACAATGCCAAGGGCAACGTGAATTTGTAGATTAGGTTGTTTTTACAGGCTAAACAATGAATTCTACGATTGTAAAAACAATGTTATTTGTGGGAAAAACGATTGTTATCGTACAAAGCAGACCAGCCCATTCCCAACCCACCAGCACATCGAACTTTCTGAAGCGGTCATGACGATCGTTCGACACGAACTCGGGCTTTCTCAAAACACCGACGTGTGGCTCTATCCCCATCCTCTCAAGGCGAATATGGTGCTCGCTGTCATCAAGCCCACCGAGCACACCATCATGTCAGCCGGCAGTCTCCCGCGTGCGACCGTCGACGAGCTCATCTTGAGGGAGACGACGAGCCGATGACTATGTACGATACATACACCGTTCAAAAAGCGAGCTCACTACTGTCAAGCTCAGAAGAAGTCGCAAAACGCCAAGCTAAGAGACGACAGATTCTTGAAGCGATTTGGCTGAGACGCAGGGAGCAATATGGCCGTTTTCGCTTATTACAGCTGCAAAGCATGTCCCGGCGACCAAACAGAACATGAGAAGCAAACACTTACAGGTGAGTTATGCAAGAGAGTTGGCTAGTTCCCGTTTCAGCCATTCATGCGACCTAGCGGCTGCTCGGCTGTGATATACTGGATGCACTCGCTTGGCTGCCTTTCATGATTGCAGGTAGAGGATCAGTGTGTGCAATATACCCAATGAGTTGGTAACAGTGCTCTCATCGAGCTCCCTGCTCGCCCGTCTCACGCTTTTTTGCAAACTCGGTACCATTCTGCCGCTAAGGCCACGTATATAATCAAATAGACAGAAAGAAACACTATCATCGTTTCTATTGCGTAGTTTGGCGGTATCCCAAGCAAATGTAACAACACTTGGAAGCCGTTTATCGTCAAAAACATCGTGAGAACTGCCCACATAAGCAGCGTAATCAAGGCCTCACCGAGAAGGAGATTAATTGCGCATCTTAGATTATGCATTGCATCTGTACGATAACAATAATAAATAACAATGTCAAGGGCAACGTGAATTTGTAGATTAGGTTGTTTATACAGGCTAAACAATGAATTCTACGATTGTAAAAACAATGATATTTGTGGGAAAAACGATTGTTATCGTACAATCGCCTTCGTTATTGTCTGAATTTGATTCTGAGCAACAGTTAGCTGTTGTCGCTTGCAATCCCTCAGTTGCAAGGCTGCGCAGGCGACAAAAAATTGTTTATCCTCAGAGGCTGAATTCCATACGCTACTATGACTATCGCCTGGCCTACTAAGATGATCTCGTTCTGCAATAGCCGTGGTAAAGATCTCATTGAGGTAGCTCCCCACACTAGGGAATTGTTGCGCTCCAATGGTGTATATCTCTACTTGTTCACCGTCATCTTCCGGAAATCCTGCCCAGACGGCAAGTTTCGACTCGCGACCGCCCACCTCCCAAGAACGGTAATTCGGCGAATCTAGGGACAGACAAGTCCGTAGAAAAATCAACGACGCCGTAGCTTCGAGCGTATCTGGTAATCCGTCAGGAAAGCTATCGAACGTCACAATGGAAGCGATGCGCTGGCGGACGAATGCCCGCCCCTCCTCACCCTCGTCTCTGAGGAGCCGCCCAACAGTGTAGGTGGCTATGAAACCCCCTTGACTGTGACCTACGAGAACAACCTGCGTCCCTGGCACTTTATCTGTAACACTCTTGATGAGCGCTCTCAAACGAGGAAACGCACCATTGGGAATGTCGCCGCAACTATCATTGCCATTGTAGGAAGCGATCTCGCCATTTGCGCCGGACCCACCGTTACAGTACCCACCATAGCTAAAGTAGTATGGAGTACTATCGAGTGTGATTTCACTTGTTACATACTCTTGACTGCCGAGATAGGACATCACCCAGAATGGTGCATATTGAGCGCCATTTTTATCACCTAAGAAGCCCTCACCATTCGGACAGGTACTGTAGCTGCTAACTCCTTGAAGAAAGATGACTGCGCGCCTTGGTTTGGAGTCTGGACGAGGCGTGTTAGTTGGAGTCGGCGGTTGAGGACTAGGGGACTCGGTGGCGCCACTAGTAACGGTAAACATCATCGTCGGCGTCCGCGGCGGATCGCCGGTCTGATAAAGCTCGACCATATGCTGTCCAACGGGTACAGGTGCTCCAGTCAGCTTTGCAGTGGGCGTGCGAAATGTAATCGTTACGGTACCTTGGTCATCTGGTTTAGCGACTCCAAAATAACGTTTGAGTCCATCCTCATGCCAAAAGGCTAAGACGTCACGGTTGCGAACAAAGCCTGTTCCTTGAGCTGTTACGACCGTTCCCGCTGGACCCGAGGATGGACTCAGCGACAGCGACGCAGCGGACACACTCGTTGGGGCTTGAAATGGGCGAACAAGCGTCAGCAGGATCACCAGAAGAGCGCCGGACGAGAGAATACAAAAGCGTCTACATACGAGCATGAAGACCTATCAGACCGAACACTCAGCTATTTTCGCGTTCGCTCCGCGCAGCGCACAGACCAGCTAAAGGGAGCCACGTGGCGTTTCAAAGCGTCTAATGGGCTGTACTATAGCAGCCTTGTCAAGAGGTGTCTTAAGCGAAACGGTTTAGGAGCATACTCATATTGGCGGGAACGCGGCGAAAGCAAATAGCAGCCCTACGACCGGCAGTATGACACATAGTACAGCGGCCAAGAGAGAGGAGAGAACCAGCAGAAATAAAGACTGCTTGCTACCAGCGTAGTTGACGATGAGCGAACCGATGCTAATAGCTGCGAGAAGACCAACTAAAACGTGGGTGACATAGATAACGAAGAGTGATTGAGTAAAGGAGATGTGACTCTCATCAAGAAAAATGAGCATAAAGTACGAAAGAATCAGGAAGATGCTGACAAGAATTAATAGCCTTCTCGATTTGACAGGTTCTATCGTAAAAATATTCATGTTATGTCTTGTAAGTAGAAGTGTAACACAAACACAAGTGACTGTTCGCATTTCGAGGCAAGAAACGACCATTGACAGTGTGCTACAGCACGTCTTGCCGTCGCTCATTACTTATCAAATCCGCGCCAACGCTACATAGAGGATCTTCGTTTTCCGTATCGCTCTGCGCGTTTTCTTCGGATAATGGCAAGCACCTCGCGTCTCTTCGCTTTCCGGGTCGCTGCGTCCTCAGAGGTTGAGAGATAGCTACCTGCTCTGTACACCCACGGACCATACATGTCATCGGCTCGTCACCGCCTTCCGAATGAACTCGTCGACGGTCGCACGCGGGAGACTGCCAGCTGACATGACCGTTTGCTCCGTGGGCTTGATAACGGCGAGCACCATATCTGCCCTGACCGGGTGGGCGTAAAGCCACACCTCGATGTTTTGCCCGAGCCCGAGTAGCTCCCGAACCTTCGCCAGAACCGCTTCTGGAAAGCTCGATGTGCTGGTGGGTTGGGAATTGTACGATAACAATAATAAATAACAATGTCAAGGGCAACGTGAATTTGTAGATTAGGTTGTTTATACAGGCTAAACAATGAATTCTACGATTGTAAAAACAATGATATTTGTGGGAAAAACGATTGTTATCGTACAAACGTGGTATAATCATACTACTATGGTACAACATATTGATCTCATTAGAGCAAAGGCCTTGCCCATTCTCAAAGCTGCGGGTGTTACCCGGTCTTCTCTGTTTGGCTCCATCGCCCGAGGAGAAGCAACGGCAACAAGTGACATCGATATTTTAGTTGACTTCCCCGATGGTAAGAGCTTACTGGATTTTATTCACCTGAAACATGAACTTGAAGAGGCGTTGGGAGCCAAAGTTGACCTCGTTGACTTTGAGACTATCAAACCTGCTATTCGAGATAACATTATTTCTAGTCAAATTCCTCTCTTATGAAACGAGAAATAAATCTCTATATTGATGATATTCTCGAAAGCATTGACCATCTTGATGAATACATGAATGGAGTATCAAAAGATACCTTCATTGCAAGTCATCAAATACAAGACGTGGTTATCAGAAGATTGCAAATCATCGGTGAGGCAACGAAACACCTTCCTCAGGAAGTGAAAGAACTTTTTCCTGAAGTACCGTGGAAAGACGTTACTGGCATGAGAGATATTGTTGTCCATGATTATTTTGGTGTGAGCCTCAAACAGGTATGGGAAACAGCCACTAGAGACATCGCCCCTCTCAAACAAGCAGTCCTGAAAGTCAAAGAGGGATTATCCCACAAAGTCTGATTTTACTCCTCTACCTCCATGCAACTTGGTTGGGTAGGTACTATCCTGCTCCTTTCACGCTGTTTCAATTCACTGTACGATAAATAACAATATCTACTCTGTGGATTTTGTATATCGTTCTTTTGAAACGCGAATTACTTTTTCTTTATTTTGAGTTCTACTTTGTGGAAGGGGAAGTGTATATGCTAAAAAGGGTGCTTGGGTAATTCCATCAACAGCAATTTTTATAATACACTGAAAATTTCCAAGTGCCAGTATATCTTCTTCTTTAAATCGTTCTCCAAACTCTTTTGCCATATATGGGCTGTCTCCTGCTCCTATAAGAAAAGATAGCATTGTTCCTGCATTTCCAAATATTGCGAGTCTTACATCTTCTGGAATTTGTCCAATGTATTGATTTGCTAGAATTAGATTCAACCTATATTTTCTTGCTTCTGATAAAATTTTGATAAATGAAGTAGTTGCGAAGTTTTGAAACTCATCAACATACAGATAAAAATCACGTCTTTTTTCTTCTTCAATATTTACTCTATTCATTGCAGCAAGTTGAAGTTTGGTAATAATCATAGCTCCCAAAAGAGCAGCATTATCCTCTCCAAGTCTTCCTTGAGAAAGATTCAACAACAATATTTTTCCGTCATTCATTATTTGTTCTAAATCAAGTGTTGATTTTGGATTTTTAATAATATTTCGAATTACATGAGATGAAATAAATTGTCCGACTTTATTTAAAATCGGTGATATTGCTTCAGATTTTAATTTTGGAGGCATTTGTTCATATTCATTTGTCCAGAAGTTTTTGAGAACTTGATCATCCATTTGGTCCAATACTTTTTTTCTAAATGAATCATTTGTCAGTATCTCAGGAATCATGAGTAAGGTTGCATCCGGCATATCGATGATGCTCAAAAGTGAATTTCGAAGTATATATTCAAGACGAGGCCCCCATGAAGTACCATAGATTTTGTGAAATATCGCAACAATTCCTGAAACGACTAATTCTTTCTGTTCAGGGTGCTGTATCTCCAGCGGATTTAAAGAGAATGTGTGTTTGGGGTCTGAAGGATCCAAATAGACAATATCATTTACTCTATGAGAAGGAACATAATTGAGTATTGTTTCACATAAATCACCGTGAGGGTCAATGATACAAAAGCCTCTTTTTTTTCTCATATCGTCAATTGTCATATTTGCAATAAGAGTTGATTTTCCGGTACCTGTTTTTCCAATAACGTAAATATGTTTTCGTCTGTCATTTGCTTTAATACCAAATACTGTTTCTTTGTTTTTAAAATCAGTTCGGGCAAAAAAATTAATGTCTGTTTTTTCCTCATCGGTGAGTCCTTCTGCAACTGGAAGAATTTCTGGTGGGTCAGACAAAATAGTTTTATGCCATGAAATGTTTTTTATTGTTGCGAGTTTATCTGTAGGGAAATGATAGAGTGTTGCGAGTTCTTCCACATTCAATATTTGATGGGGTATAAAAGATCGATTTCTTGTTTTCATCGAGCTGATCAATCTATCTTTTTGCCATAGGTGGGGTTTTCTTAAAACAAAACTATTCCCCGAAGGATTACTAAATGGAGAAAAACTGTTTGCAACTTCACTAAGAAGTTGATAGCTTCGTTGGCGCGTTGGCGCATTCATTGCAAGTCGTACAGCGGTTTTAAACCCATTAAACGCAATTTTTTCTGTAATTACTTTAGCATATGGGTTAGCTGTTGATGTGCCATCTGCACTTGTTGTTTTTGCAGTTGCTTGTGAAGAACCCGATCTCTGCCAAGAACTATTTACTGCGACAAGTAAAAATTGGATTGCAACTCTATCTCCGGGTTGTGTTCGAGACAGGATTGCCAATAGTGAGGATAACGGATCTACATCTTTGAAATCTTTAAATGTGCGGATAGGATATAGATAATTCGCGTGAAGTTTCATTTGCGCAATACTCAATGTTTTTGGAAACCCGAGTATATCTTGCATGTAATCATTTGTTCTGACTACTAATGTTTTGGGATACTGTGATGTTAACTGGCTCTCAACAAATGCTTGAAACTTTGTGGGAATTACAATAAAAAAATGGATAGACTGATTAATAACAGCTATTTCAAGACTCAATGGAATGCCACGTCTCCAAAAATAGAGAATCGGCTTTTTAATATTGGTCAGACTCGCCAAGAATTGAACCATTGCTTCAGGCGTTTGTTCGGCTGTTCGACTTGTTCTAACTTCTAAAATAACTTTCTCCATAGCACATTAACTATAGCAAATGACTATTCTATTCGCAAAGCCAAATGAAGTATAATACCGGTCATGAGATTCGTCTTAAACTCTGAACAAAAGAAAGCTCTCTCTGATTTTTTCAATAATGTCGCGGTTGCATGGTTTACTGCAGCATTCACCCTATCGTCGTTTGATCCATCGAATACATTCTTGATTATGACACGTTTTCTTGTTAATATGGGACTGGCTTTATTTATCTCCTTATATTTACTAAAAAAATAATAAATTATGACAGAAACAATACTACAATTATTAGATCTTGGAACAATAGCTACTTCATTGTTAGTTATTGTTGTAGCAGCACTTGTATACTTTTCTAAGCCTTCAAAAAATAAAATTAGATAAAGCTATGTTTCAAAATATTGATCTTACAGTTATTGCAACTATATCTCAAATTATTGCAGTATGTTTTATCGTTTATCTTTCGGTGTCGAGTCGGAATCAAAAGCCTTCACGTAATTCTTTTTCTCGTAAAGTTTCAAAGAAAAAGAGCTAATGATACCATCTTCCGAAAATGCCAGTCGAGAGGAGTCGATTACTTTCTTTTTCTTTTAAAGCTAGTTCCCCGACTTCAATTCTTCCATTTAAATTTAAATCCTGAAGTACATTTTCAAGCATAAGTGAAGAGGAAGAAATCGCATAGGCATTGATAAGTATAAAAAGAGGTTGATCAGACAAGAGTTGTTTACACGCATTTAGAAGCTGGGGAAAGTTATCATTGAATTTCCACATTCCTCCTGTTGGTCCATGTCCAAAAGCAGGTGGATCCATTATTATTCCATCATATTTTGCATTTCGTCTTACCTCGCGCTCCACAAATTTGAGAGTATCATCAAGAATCCAACGGATTGGTTTGTCTTCGAGTCCTGATAGTGTTTGATTTTCTCGTGCCCAAGCAATTGTCGATTTTGATGCATCGACATGAGTTACTTTAGCTCCTGCCTCCGCTGCCGCAAGTGTTGCAATTCCAGTATAGGCAAACAGATTTAAAATTCTTGGTCTTTTGTTGTCATCCTGAGGTGAAACCGAAGGATCTTTGAGATTCTTCACTGCGTTCAGAATGACATTTTGAATAAAATCCCATTGAACAGATTGTTCTGGGAAAACTCCTGTATGTTTGAATGGAGTAAGTTTGGCATAGAATTTCAGATTTTTATAATCCATTTCCCATTTTTCAGGAATCTCTGTTTTTATATCCCAGTTACCTTTGTCTTCTGATGACCTTTCAAATACTGCATCAACTTTATCCCATTCTGTTGGATGAAGCTTGGGTTTCCAAAGAATCTGTGGATCCGGTCTGACAAGAATATATTTCCCAAATCGTTCCAATCGTTTACCATTGCCAGAATCCAAAAGTTCATAGTCGGTCCAATTAGAAGGAGTTAAAATATCCATAGATTTAATCTGCGAGATCAAGATTAACAAGTGAGTGAAAGTTATATGAAGTAAATCTCTGTCTAATTTCTTCTTTCATTTGATCAATCATAACTCCAATTCCAACAACGTCGCCTCCAGCTTTTTCAACTAATTTGATAGCAGCTTGACCTTGTCCCCCTTTTTCAAACCAATCATCAATAATAATTGCTTTATCCCCTTTTTGAATTCCTTTTCCATGTTTTTCAATTTCTAGAATTTTTTTCTTCCCTGAATAGTCAACACATTCTTCCCACATAACATCATTTTGAGCATAGCCATCTTTGTACATACTTCCTCCTTTACGTGCCACAACAAATCCTGTATGAAGTTTGTACGCAACGGCTGCACCCAATATAAAACCTCGTGCTTCAAGACCAAGAACCTTGTCTACTTGAAGATCTTTAAATGGTTGAGCGAGGTCATCAACAATTTTTTGGAATAAATCCTTATCTGTCCATGGTGCGTAAATTGAATATTCCTTTTTCAGATCAAGAATTTTCTTTTTGTCGTCTTCTGTTAACATATTGTCCAATCAGTTGCCTAGATTATACCATGAGATTCGCAAAAGAATAGTTTATTAACACTAAACTTTAGCTTTAATTCGCACTCAAGATCTTATATAATGTTGAAATGACAACAAGCCCACATATAACAGCAGCAATTAATGCAGCTAAAGAAGCAGGAGAAACTCTTAAAAAACAGTTTGGAAATATCAAAGTTGAGAGGGTTAAGGATGAGAATGCGGCTGGGGTTGTAACAAAATTAGATACTCAGACCGAAGAGTTTCTGTTTGAGCAATTGACTAAGCATGATTCATCAATTGGATTCAAGGGTGAAGAATTCGGACTTCAAAAAACAGCCGAGAGGTTTTGGCTCGTTGATCCAATAGACGGAACAGGATTTTTTATACGAGGTATACCCCTCTGTACAACTATGTTGGCACTTATAGACCACGGAGAAGTTGTTGGTTCTGTTCTTTATGATTTTGTAAGGGATGATGTATATCACGCCGAAAAAGGAAAAGGAGCATTTTGTAACAATAAATCAATTCATGTAAGCAACAGAAATTTGTCTGAAGCGTATATAAATATGGAGTCACGCCTTGATACAAAAGAAGATCAGAAAAAATATTTGGAAATGCGTTCAGAAATGGTACTGATTGGCTCAGCAATCGCGGGATTTGAGTTTATTTATGTAGCAACTGGTAAGATGGATGCGCGAATTAACCTCCATCCATATGGAAAAGATTATGATTTTGCACCTGGTTCTCTCCTTATTTCTGAAGCAGGAGGAATAGTTACCAATATTGGTAAAAAAACCTATGATTATACGAATACAAATCTTATTGCCGCAAATCCTACTATATATAAAGAGCTCACAAGTGGACCAAAAGCATTCTTTAAAATTGATGCTATTTAAGATATTTGGGTATTGACGAGTGTAGCAAAATGATGTATTATTCATCTCAGAACCTGCAAAAAGGTTTTTTATTTTTGACTTAAAATATATGGCTGAAGCTAAAAAATTCGAACGCAACAAACCACACGTTAACATTGGTACCATTGGTCACGTTGATCATGGTAAAACCACAACAACTGCTGCAATAGCAACCGTACTTTCTAAAAAAGGAAATTCAAAGGCAATGAAGTACGAAGATATTGATAATGCTCCAGAAGAAAAAGCACGAGGAGTTACTATTAATATTTCTCACATTGAATACGAAACAGATAAAAGACATTATGCTCACATCGATGCTCCTGGACATGCCGATTACATCAAAAACATGATTACCGGAGCCGCACAAATGGACGGAGCAATATTAGTAGTATCAGCCCCAGACGGACCTATGCCTCAAACTCGAGAACACATCCTTTTAGCACGACAAGTAGGAGTACCAGCAATTGTTGTATATCTTAATAAATGCGATATGGTACAAGATGAAGAACTTTTGGATTTAGTCGAAATGGAAGTACGAGAACTTTTGACAAAATACCAATATCCTGGAAATGATGTGCCTATTATCCGAGGATCATCACTCAAGGCACTCGAAGGAGATCCAGAATACGAGAAAAAGATCAATGAGCTTATGGATGCAGTTGATTCTTATATCCCAACTCCAGTACGAGACATTGATAAGCCATTCCTAATGCCAGTTGAAGACGTTTTCTCCATCAAAGGACGAGGAACAGTTGTAACAGGGCGCGTAGAGCGAGGTCAAGTAAAAATTAATGAAACAGTTGAAATTGTTGGAATCAAAGCTACAAAATCAACAGTTGTTACCGGAGTCGAGATGTTCCGAAAGCAACTTGATGAAGGACAAGCAGGAGACAACGTTGGATTATTGCTTCGCGGAGTCGAAAAAGATGATGTAGAGCGGGGACAAGTACTTGCCAAACCAGGATCAATAACTCCTCACAAAAAGTTTGAGGCTGAAGGATATATCTTAACGAAAGAAGAAGGCGGACGACATACACCTTTCTTTACAGGATACCGCCCACAATTTTATATCAGAACAACCGACGTAACTGCTCAAGTAACTCTTCCACAAGGAGTAGAAATGGTAATGCCAGGAGACAACACCAAGATGAGTGTTGAGCTTATTTCTCCAATCGCTATGGAAGAAGGACTTCGATTCGCTATTCGAGAAGGTGGAAAAACTGTTGGAGCAGGAGTAATTAGTAAGATTATTGAGTAAATTCTCATTCGTTCTTACTCCTGAAAGCTATGAAAATAGCTTTTTTAGTTTTTAGTACATTAAAAGAGGGGAAATATCTATGCCAAAAGGAAGAATACGCGTTAGGTTAAAAAGCTACGATGCACGAGTCATCGACGGCTGTTGTCAACAAATTTTAGATACGGCGATAAGAACCGGTGCTAAAGTTGTTGGTCCAATTCCCCTGCCAACACAACGAAGCGTTTATGCGATTAACAAATCGCCATTTATTGATAAAGATGCTCGAGATCATTTCGAGATCAGAGTTCATAAACGGCTTATTGACATCGTCTCACCAACAGAGAAAACCATAGATTCATTAACACATCTAGAGTTACCAGCAGGAGTAGACGTAGAAATAAAAATGTAAGGTTGGGACTGGTAAAAATTGAGGCTAGTTGAATTTGATGATAAGATCAAGTATAATTGAGAAACATTTAAATATGGAGGTAAATCTGGCCTAAAAGGGCTTCACAAAACATTTTTTTGTCTCTGTGGGTAGCCAACTAGGCTACCTTTTTTTTATGATAACAGCAATAATCGGTCAAAAAGTAGATCAATCAGGTGCATTCTTAGAAGATGGAACACGAATCCCAGTAACGTTTGTTCGTGTCGAAAAGAGTACCGTTGTTGAAGTAAAGACAAAGGGAAAACATGGGTATTCAGCACTTCAACTTGGTATTGGTTCACGAAAAAAAGCCAATAGAGCACGTATTGGACATGGTATGGGGGCGCAACTGGAGAAAGCCCCTATTTTTTTGAAAGAAATTCGTATTGATTCAGAGGAAGACTTGCCAGAAAAAGGATCTTCTATTCAAGCAGGAGACATTTTAAAACCTGGTGATATTGTTGATGTTATCGGTGTATCAAAAGGAAAAGGCTACGCTGGAGGAGTCAAAAGATACCATTTTAAGGGTGGACCCCGTACTCACGGGCAGTCAGATAGAGAGCGAGCACCAGGATCTATTGGCCAGACAACAACGCCCGGAAGAGTATATAAAGGGAAAAAAATGGCAGGCCGAATGGGGCATGACCAAGTAACTGTCAAAAATCTTGAAGTTGTTGATATAACTAATGAGACATTGACTATCAAAGGGCTAGTGCCTGGAGGGAAAAATACCTATCTCGTTGTTCGAAAAGTAGGAGAAATGAAAAAATTTAGCCCGCTGTATAAAGAAAGTGCACCTGAAGAGCAACCGATACAACCAGAATCTGCCTAACGTATATGCCAAAGATAAAAAAGATCGAATCACCTGCTCAGCCTGTTAAGAAGCTAGCTAAAAGCCCACGTTCATCTGTTGCAAAAGTTGCAAAGGAAGGACTAGAAGCTGAAGTTTTTGATATGACAGGCAAAAAATCGGGAACCGTTACATTGGCCAAGGAAGTTTTTGACGCAAAAGTAAACAATATATTAATGGCACAAGCAGTTCGGATATTTTTAGCGAATCAGAGGTTAGGAACTTCATCTACAAAGACTCGAGGAGAAGTGCAAGGATCAACTCGAAAAATTTATCGACAAAAAGGTACGGGACGCGCTCGTCATGGTTCGCTTCGTGCCCCTATTTTTGTTCATGGAGGGGTTGCATTCGGACCCCATCCACGAGATCTAACGCTCGCTTTCCCTAAAAAAATGAAACGAGCAGCACTTTTTTCAGCTTTAACATCAAAATTCAAAAATGGAGAGGTAACATTTATTACAGGAGTGGATTCAATTACTCCAAAAACCAAAGCATTTGTCCAGAGCCTAAAGCAGCTAAATCTAGATTCAGAAAAAAGAAATATTCTTCTTGTTATATCATCTGCAAAAGGAACAGAACGATTGGTGCGTGCAGCTCGTAATGTCGAAGGCATAACATTTCGCCCTGCTTCTTCACTGAATACCTATGATATTTTGAATACTCGAAAGATTGTTGTTGTAAAAGATGCACTTGAAGTCATTGAAAAAACATACCTTAAAGGAGAATCAAACTAATGATTGGCAACATTTTAATCAGGCCTTTAATTACTGAAGCAAGCATGAAAAATGCAGAGATTGGGAAATTTACATTTCAGGTGCACCGTTTTTCAGATAAAACAATGATCAAAAAGGCAGTTGAAGAGCAATTTAAAGTAAATGTTGTAAACGTTACAACAAGTATTTTAAAAGGACGGTCGAAACGGTTTGGGACATCAAGAGTAGAAGTCAAACAACCACATATTAAAAAAGCGATAGTTAAGTTGGCAAGCGGCCAAAAGATTGATTTCTTTGATGTTGGAGGGTCTGAAGAAAAGAAAAAATAATTTTTCTGACTGACTAAAAAACAATATGAAATCACTTAAAATAATCAAGAAAAAACATTCAGGACGAAATTCAAGCGGACAGGTAGTAGTACGACATCAAGGTGGGCAGCACAAACGATTTTTACGGATAATTGATTTTAAAAGAGAAAAACATGGTATTTCAGGTAAAGTAGTATCAATTGAATATGATCCTAACAGAACAGCTGATATTGCACTTATCCAGTATGCAGATGGAGAAAAAAGATATATACTGCGACCTGAAGGTTTGAATCTTAATGACCCAGTTGTTTCCGGTAAAGATGTAGAGTTAAAAGTTGGAAACACGTTGGTAATGGAAGAAATGCCAATTGGTACAGTTGTTCATAATGTAGAATTGACACCTGGAAAAGGTGGACAATTAGCACGAAGTGCAGGTTCATCTGCTGTGATTGCAGCAAAAGAAGGGTTAGTAGTTCACCTAAGACTTCCTTCAGGAGAGTTACGCACTGTTCAAGCAAAAGGTACAGCAACCATTGGACAATTAGGAAATATTGAATGGAAAAACAGAGTTTTAGGCAAAGCTGGAGCATCAAGACATAGGGGTATTCGCCCAACAGTTCGAGGAGTTGCCATGAATCCAAGATCTCACCCTCATGGAGGAGGAGAAGGCCGTTCTGGAGTAGGACTTAAGAGTCCAAAGACCTATGCGGGAAGAAAAGCAGTTGGAAAAACAAGAAGTCCAAATAAATATTCAAATAAATATATTCTGGAGAGGAGAAAAAAGAAAAAATAATGGGAAGATCAAGCAAAAAAGGACCATATGTAGATGAAAAACTACAGATAAAGGTCTCAAGACAAAAACAAACAGGAGATAAGTCTCCGATCAAAACCTGGAAAAGGGCATCTCAAATTCCACCAGATTTTGTAGGTCACACATTTGCTGTTTATAATGGGCGGATTTTTATCAATGTATATGTTCAAGAGAGTATGGTAGGGCATAGACTAGGGGAATTTTCTCCTACTAGAACATTCAGACAACATGGAAGAGTAGTAGCACGTGAGATATCTAAGACTTAATGAATATGAATATTGTATCTTTTAGTAAATCAGTTCGTGTAGCACCAAGAAAAGTGCGTTTAGTGGCCGATGAAATACGAAGTATTTCAGTACGGTTGGCACTTGAAAAATTGTCTCTGACTCAAAAACGTGGTGCGTCTGTTTTACAAAAAGCAATTAAAAGCGCAGTGGCAAATGGAGTAAACAATAAAAATATTTCTGAAGATGCATTATTTATAAAACTGATTGAAATAACTGAGGGACCTGCTTTTAAGCGGTTTCATCCATCAACTAGAGGACGAGTTCATCCATATAAAAAGCGAACAAGTCATATAAGAATCATCTTAACAGATGATAAAGATCAAAGATCAAAAATCAAAGATCAAAAATAGCTATGGAAAATATTTTATATTTAATTTTTACTATTTAATATTACTATTATGGGACAAAAAATTAATCCACAAATTTTGCGACTTGGTCCCCTCTATAATTGGGAGAGTCGTTGGTTTGACGATAGACAGTACAAAGAAATGGTCTATCAGGATTTTCATATTCGAAAAGCTTTGATGAGTAGACTCAGAAATGCTGGAATCGCTCGTGTTGAAATAGAAAGGTCAATTAATAATTTAAGAATTATCGTATATGTTTCACGTCCGGGAATTGTTATTGGTAGGGGTGGAACTGGACTCGAAGATCTTAAGAAGTTTTTAATTCCATTTGTTGCAGCAAAAAATGCAAAAACAGGAAAATTTGATATTAAAGTTGAGCCAGTAAAAGAACCGAATCTTGATGCCTACTTAGTTGCACGAAATGTAGCCGATCAATTAGTAAGACGGCTTCCTTTCAAGAGAGTTTTGGGTCAGTCATCGGAACGAGTTATGAATGCAGGAGCAAAAGGAGTCAAAATTGCACTTGCAGGGCGAATAGCCGGAGCTGAAATTGGGAGACGAGAAAAAGTACAACTAGGAACTGTGCCTCTTTCAACAATTCGAGAACAAGTTGTGTTTGCAAGTGTACCTGCACTCACAAAAAAAGGATACATAGGAGTTAAAGTTTGGATTAATAGAGGAGACGGGAAATAATATGTTATTACCAAGACGAGCAAAATATAGAAAGACAATGAGAGGGACCATGAAAGGAAATGCACATAGTGGAACAGAAGTTTCATTTGGGGAATATGGACTTATTTCAATGAGTACCGGATGGGTTACAAGTCGACAAATTGAAGCAGCCCGAAGAGCAATTACACATTATACTCAGCGTGGAGGAAGACTATGGATCCGTATTTTTCCAGATAAACCGATTACAAAAAAAGCAGCAGAAACACGTATGGGATCCGGAAAAGGAGATGTGCATGAATATGTTGCTCGAATACTTCCTGGTAGAATGCTTTTTGAAATGGGTGGTGTTAACAAAGACACAGCAATGGCAGCTTTACGGCTTGCAGCATACAAATTGCCGGTCAAAACAAAGATTGTAGAGAAACTATAGTTCGATGAGCTCACTATAAATAATGAAAACAAAAGATAAAAAAAAATTACAACAAAAAGATATACAAGAATTAAAAAATGAACTTGTAAGCTCTCAGAAAGAGTTATTCAACTTAAGGATGCAGCTAGTTCAATTTAAACTCAAAAATACTAGTCTTGTTGCTCAGAAAAGAAAAGACATAGCAAGAATGTTAACAGTAATGAGAGAAAAGGAGATTAATAATGAAAAAAATATTTGAAGGAACAATTGTTTCAAATAAAATGCAAAATACTGTGATTGTTGAAGTAGTTCGACAAACGGCACATAAATTATATCGAAAACTTTTAATAAGAAGTAAACGAATGAAAGCTGATACAAATGGGAAAGAAGTAAAAGTTGGAGATACGGTAAAAATTCAAGAAACAAAACCAATATCAAAAGGAAAGAATTTTATCATTTTGGAGGTTAAACAGTCATGATTCAACATAGATCAATGCTTGTCGTTGCAGACAATTCTGGTGCTAAAAAGCTTATGGTCATCCATATATTTGGTGGATCAAAGAGACGAAAAGGCAGTATTGGTGATATCTTGAATTGTGTAGTCAAAGAAGCATTGCCGACTGGCCAAGTTAAATCAGGGGAAATTGTAAAAGTTGTATTGGTTAGGTCAAAAAAAGAAGTTAGACGAGATGATGGATCATATATTCGATTCTCTGACAATGCGGGTGTACTTATTGACAATCCAGAAGATAAAAATCCGAGAGGAACTCGTATTTTCGGACCTATTGCTCGAGAAATCAGAGATAAAGGATTTGCAAAAATAGCCAGTATGGCTGTTGAGGTAGTATAAACTATGAAAATAAAAAAAGGTGACGAAGTAAAAGTTATTAAAGGAAAAGATAAAGGGAAAGTTGCAAAGGTTGAGAAGGTTTTTGCAAAATTAAATACTGTCATGGTTGAAGGATTAAATCAATATAAACGGCATGTAAAAGCACGAGCTCAAAATCAAAAATCAGAAATTGTCACCATTTCAAAACCATTACCAGTCACAAATATCGTTTTAATTTGTCCAAAATGTCACAATCCAGCTCGAGTAGGGTACAAAATTACAGGTGATCAAAAACAGCGAATTTGTAAAAAATGCGAACAAGCAATATAATGCGTAAGGCTAAATTAAATATATGACACAGTTACAAGTTGCATTTACAGAAACAATTTCTAAAAATCTCAAAGAATCATTGGGACTTGATAACTCTTTTGCAGTACCAAGACTCACTAAAATTATTGTAAATATGGGAGTACGAGATGCACTTTCAGATAAAAAAAGTATTGAAAATGCAAAGGTTGTTATGGGGCAAATTACAGGACAAAAACCAAAAGTCACAAAAGCAAAGAAATCTATCTCTAACTTTAAACTTCGAGAAGGAGACGAGGTAGGGCTTGTTGTCACAATGAGAGGAAAAAGGATGTATAACTTTTTCGATAAATTAGTCTCTATTGTTATTCCGAGGTTTAGAGATTTTCATGGATTAAAAAGAACAAGCTTTGATGGACACGGAAATTATACAATGGGATTTGTCGAATTTACAGTTTTTCCAGAGATAGATCAAGGAAAAACAGAACGTGTTCAAGGGCTTGAAATTGTAGTTGTTACAACAGCAAAAAATGATACAGAGGGAATGGCGCTTTTAGAAGCATTAGGAATTCCATTCCAAAAAACAAAATAATATGGCAAAAGTATCAGACATAATTAAATTCAAACATAAACAAAAATATAGTGTTCGGGATAGGAACAGATGTAATTTGTGCGGACGTGCCAGAAGCTATATGAGACGATTTGGTTTGTGTAGAATGTGTTTTCGAGAACTAGCAATAAAAGGAGAATTACCAGGAGTATTAAAGGCTACTTGGTAGAAATATTATGAATTATCCAGTTGCAGATTTAGTAATAAGAATTAAAAACTCATCAATGGCTAATCGAAAAGAGGTTGTATTACCCTTTTCTAACTTGAATAGAGAAATATGTAAAGTACTTGTTAAAGAGCAGGTTCTTCAATCAGTCAAAGAAAATGAACAAGAAGGTAGAAAGTCACTCCTTGCAGTCATTAAATATGAAAAGAGAATGCCAACTTTCTCAGACTTAACCGTTGTTTCTAAACCATCTCTTCGTATTTATGTCGGAAGTAATGATCTTTTAAAACGTGAACGAAAAGGTGTCAGTATGCTTATTTTGTCTACTAGTCAAGGAGTAATGACAAGCAAAGAGGCACGAAAGAAGGGTGTTGGAGGAGAATTATTGTTTGAGGTCTGGTAAATTCGAAGCACGAATATCGAAATTCGAAACAATGTCAAAATGCAAATGACCAAAAGTTAAAACGTTTTGAATTTAGATATTAGAATTTGTTTCGTATTTCGAATTTAGGATTTCGTATTTATTACATATATGTCAAAAATCGGAAAAGTTCCAGTTGAATTAAAAGAAAATGTCACAGTAACTACAGAAAACAGAGTAATTACTGTAAATGGGCCAAAGGGTACATTAACATTTGCTCTTCCGTTGGGTATTAAGACAGTGGTTGAGGATGGAAAAGTATTGGTTAGTATGGAAGAAAACAGTATGGAAGACTTAAAAGCTTTATATGGATTGACAAGAGCAAACATTGCTAATATGGTTGAAGGGGTTAGTAGCGGGTTTGAACGGAAGCTTGAATTAACAGGAGTCGGATTTAGAGCACAATCAACAGGAACGGATTTAACATTATCATTAGGTTTTTCTCATCCAGTAAAATTTAAAGCTCCGGATGGAGTGACATTTAAAGTTGAAGAGAACATAATTACTATTGCAGGAATAGATAAGGGTGTGGTCGGTAATACTGCCGCCACTATTCGAAAAGTTAGACCTCCTGAACCATATAAAGGAAAAGGAATTTCATATAAAGGCGAACGAATTCGGAGAAAAGCAGGTAAATCTGCAAAAGCAGTAGGAGCAAAATAATATGCAAACAGCAAAAAGAATTAGACGAGCAAAAAGTGTTAGAAAAAATATGACCGGAACAGATAGTCGGCCAAGACTTTCTATATTTCGATCAAATAAGCATTTGTATGCTCAACTGATTGATGATGTAAACGGTATTACAATATTGGGTGTAACAGATAAGCATGTAGAAAATGAAAGTGCAAAGAAAGTTGAAATGGCAAAGTTACTTGGACTTTTGTTAGCCAAAAAAGCAATGGAGAAAAAAATAAAAACAGTTATCTTTGACCGCGGAAGCTATTCCTATCATGGGACAGTTAAAGCAATAGCTGAAGGTGCACGAGAAGGAGGTTTACAACTATAATGAGACCAGATTTTAGTAGAGGAAGAGATCAACAAAAAAGTGAATTTGCAGAAGAAATTGTACAGGTTAATAGGGTTTCCAAAAAAACCAAAGGAGGAAATAAAGTTGGTTTCTCAGTGCTCGTTGTGGTTGGAGATAAAAAAGGGAAAGTTGGAGTAGGACTTGGGAAAGCACCCGATGTTTCAAATTCAATACGAAAAGGGATTGCAATTGCTCGAAAACATTTAATAACAGTACCTATTGTCAACGAAACTATTCCTTATCAAGTACGAATTAAAAGAGGAGCAGCAAAAATCATGTTAAAACCAGCGCCTCGTGGAAGCGGAGTTATTGCTGGAGGAGCAGTACGAAGTGTAGTAGCAGCGGCAGGAATCAAAAATATTTCCTCAAAAGTATTAGGTACCAAAAATCAAGCATCAAATGTCTATGCAACGCTCGATGCATTGAAAATGTTAAGTGACAGAAGGAGATCATAATATGGAATTACACTCATTGACAAAAATTGTTACTAAAAGTAAACGCCGAATTGGTCAAGGTCACGGTTCAGGACGAGGAAAAACTTCTGGACGTGGAACTAAAGGACAAAAAGCACGTACTTCAATACCATTATTTTTTGAAGGAGGAGCATTACCTCTTATCAAACGATTGCCATTCCGACGGGGAAAAGGAAAGAATAAAACATATCAGAAAAAACCAGTTGTTATTAATATAAAAGCGCTTTCTATTTTTACAAAAGGGACAACTGTCGATATAAAAATGCTTATTGATAAAAAAATTGTTGATGCACAAGATGCTAAGATATATGGAGTGAAGATACTTGGAGATGGAACTATTGATCAAGCACTGACAATTAATCTTCCTATTTCGAAAAAAGCTGCAGATAAAATCACAAAAGCTGGTGGGACAATTGAGGCATAATTAATGGATTATATTCTTTCTATTTTTAGAAATAGTTTAAGAGTTACAGAAGTACGAAATAAACTTCTCTTTACCGCAGCAATCTTTGTTGTTTTTCGGATTTTTGCACATATACCAGTGGCAGGAGTAAATGTCGACAGCCTCAAGCGTTTATTTGAACAAAACCAATTTTTAGGACTTTTGGACATTTTCTCAGGAGGAACTCTTGCAAACTTCTCTCTAATGGCATTAGGGCTTAACCCATATATTAATGCTTCAATCATTCTGCAGCTTCTTACAATGGTTTTCCCAAAACTTGAAGAAATGCAAAAAGAAGGAGAACAAGGGCGTCAAAAAATTAATCAGTACACACGGTTCTTAACAGTTCCGTTGGCAACACTTCAAGCAATGGGTATGTATGCACTGCTTCGAAACCAAGGTATTATTCAAACCCTTCTTCCGATTGATTTAATTGCTTTTGTTGTAACGATGACTGCAGGAACAATGTTTTTAGTATGGCTTGGGGAGCTCATATCACAAAAAGGAGTTGGAAATGGAATCTCGGTGTTAATTTTTGCGGGTATTGTAGGTCAAATTCCGGTGGCTTTCGGCAAGACGTTATCGACAATTAGTAGCCAAAACAGTATTAATGTGTTGATTTTGGCTGTTTTAGGTATTGCAGTTATTGCAGCAATTATTGTCACAACTGAAGCAACAAGACAAATTACTATTTACTATGCAAAACGTGTACGAGGCAACAAGGTATACGGAGGACAATCAACTCATTTGCCTCTCAGGCTAAATCAGGCAGGAGTAATTCCAATCATTTTTGCGGTGTCACTTGTTTTACTTCCTTCTCTTATTGCAAATTTCTTAGGTTCATCAAGTAATGAATCGCTACGAAATGTTGCTCAGGTAATAATTACGTGGTTTGACCCCAATGGCGTAGGATATAATGTCATGTATTTCCTGTTAGTTGTAGGATTTACCTTCTTTTATACTGCAATTGTTTTTAACCCGAAGAAAATATCTGAAGAAATTCAAAAACATGGCGGATTTATTCCTGGAATTCGTCCAGGTACACCTACGGCAACATATTTAAACTACATCTCAACTCGAATAACTCTTGCAGGAGCGTTATTCTTAGGCTTGATTGCAATTATGCCGGCTATCGGTACTCAAATTACTGGAGTGCAGACAGTTCTTTTAGGGGGGACAGGTATTTTAATCGTTGTATCGGTAGTATTAGAAACAGTAAAATCTATAGAGTCGCAATTAGTTATGAGAAACTATGATCGGTTTGTAAAATAAAACTATGAGAGTTGTACTTATTGGAATACAAGGTGCAGGAAAATCAACACAAGGAAACTTGCTTTCTGAAAAATTGAAAGTTCCTTATCTTTCAACTGGGCATATCTTTCGGGTTTTAGCATCGGAAAAAACATCTCTTGGAAGATATATCAAAGAAGTGATGAATGCAGGATATTTAATCCCAGATAAAAAAACAATAAGAATTGTAAATGATTATTTGGCGCGTTCTGAGTATAAAGATGGATATATCATTGATGGATTTCCACGGACAATTGATCAAGCAAAAGCATTTAAAGAAGACATTGATCATGTTATTTATCTTGATGTATCCGATAAAGAAGCATTGTGGCGATTATCATATAGAAATGGTGAAAATGGAGAGAAACGTGAAGATGATACATTGGGTGGAATTCGAAAGCGCATTGAATTATTCCATAAATTCACAAAACCAGTGTTAGATTTTTACAGAAAGAAAAATCGTCTTGGAGAAGTGAATGGAGAACAATCGATTGAAGATATCCACAAAGAAATCATGCACAAGATTAAAAAGTAATGGTGAGAAGCCTCTTAGCTGCATTTTATGAATAAAACAATTTTAGCATTTGTTGGTATGCCAGGAGCTGGAAAGTCAGAAGCAACAGCATATTTAGAGCAAAAAGGATTTCCTTTTGTGAGATTTGGCGATGTTACAGACACGGGGGTCAAAGAGATGGGGCTTCCTCTTACTACTGACAATGAACGAGTTTTTAGAGAAAAACTGCGAGAAGAATTGGGTATGGGAGCATATGCCATCAAATCAAAATCAAAAATTGACGCAGCTTTAGAAAAACAAGATTTTATTGTTATTGATGGACTTTATTCATGGGAAGAATATACATACCTTAAAAAATTGTATCCTCAATTTATTCTTGTTCATGTATTTGCTGAACCTAAAAAAAGGTATGAGCGACTTTCAAAAAGACTTATTCGCCCAGTACCGTTGGATAAATCATTTGAGCGTGACGTAACTGAACTCGAGAATCTTAATAAAGGTGGCCCAATTGCACTATCAGACTATATGATAGAAAACGACAGTGATGATATGAAACAGCTTTACAAAAAGGTCGACGATTTGTTAAAACGCTTAGGAGTGTCTGTATGATCCATTATAAAACTGAAGAGGAAATAGAAATTATGGCACGGTGTGGCAAAATCCTTGCTGAGGTACTGTTTGATGTGCTCACACATGTCAAACCAGGCGTTACAGAGCTAGAACTAGATGCTCTGGCCGACAAACTCATTAAGGAAAAGGGTGGCCAAGCTGGTTTTAAGCTCGTTGAGGGATATCACCATGCAATTTGCATATCAACAAATGAAGTTGTCGTGCACGGGATCCCGACCAATAACAAACTGAAAGAAGGAGATGTTGTTGGAATTGATTGCGGAGTCTTTTTACAAGGATTCCATACAGATATGGCAGAAACAGTAAGGGTGTCAAAATCTAGTAAATTAGATGAAATTGATGTTTTTCTTAAAACAGGAAAAGATGCACTGGAATTAGCTATTCAGGAAGCCAAGATTGGAAATAGAGTCGGAAATATTTCAAAGACAATTCAAGATGTTGTTGAGAAAAAAGGTGGATATTCTATTGTAAGAAGTCTTGTTGGGCACGGTGTGGGAAGAAGTTTGCATGAAGAGCCGGAAGTTCCTGGGTTTTTGAGCGGAAAAATCGAAAATACGCCTCTTTTAAAAGAAGGAATGACAATTGCTATTGAGGTTATTTATAATATGGGAAAGCGCGATGTGATTTATGCAAATAACGACGGATGGACTATTAAATCGAAAGATAACAGTCCTTCTGGGGTTTTTGAGCGGACAGTTCTGATCACTCAAAATGGTCCGATCGTCTTAACACAGTAGTATTGCTCTTTGAGGCTAGGTTTGATATAATAATTGAAATTCGAATATTGATTGCCGAAATTCGAAACAAATTCCAAATTTAAAGTAGAAATAGTTTCGGGTTTCTAATTTCGTTTCGGATTTTTGTTATATTTATGACTCACCAGGGGTCTTTCGAAATAGACGGAGTAGTAAAGGAATCTTTGCCCAATACCCTTTTCAGGGTAGAGCTAGAAGATGGAACCCTAGTACTGTGTCACTTATCCGGTAAAATGAGGATGCATTTTATAAAAATTTTGCCAGGAGATAGAGTAAAACTTGAAATGACGCCGTATGATAGGACAAAAGGGAGAATAATTTTTAGAAATAGATAGAATGAAAGTTCAAGCAAGTGTAAAACCAAGATGTGTAAAATGTAAAATTATAAAACGTAAAGGCGTTTTACGGGTAGTTTGTGAAAATCCAAAACACAAACAGAGACAAGGATAAATTATGCGAGTATCAGGAATTACAATACCAGAAGAAAAACGAGTAGATATTGCACTCACCTATTTATATGGAATTGGACGCAGCAATGTAACACTTATCCTTTCAAAAGCGCAAGTAAATGCTGCAACAAGAGTTAAAAATCTCTCTGAAGACGAACAGAAACGAATCCAAAAAGTACTAGAAAGCTATAAAGTAGAAGGAGATCTTCGAGCTGATGTTCATAATAACATCAAGCGTTTAAAAGAAACTGGTTCTTACAGAGGAACACGACATAGTAGAAATTTGCCAGCACGAGGACAACGAACTCGTTCAAATGCTCGTACAAAACGAGGAAAGCGAGTAACTATTGGAGCAATTAAGAAAGAAGTAGCAACGAAGATGAGTACAGACAAACCAGCAGCAGGTAAATAACATATGGCAGAAGAAATAAAAAAAGACAAAAAAGTTAAAAAAACAAAAGCATCATCCAAGAAAAAAACAGGAGTAGTTGTCAATCCAAATGGCAAGGTATACGTTACATCAACATTCAATAATACTCTTGTTACCATAACGAATGACAAAGGAGATGCTGTTGCATGGAGCTCCTCAGGAGCTAGAGGCTTTAAAGGTACTCGAAAATCAACTCCATATGCTGCAACCATGGCAGTTGAGGATGTTGCAAGAAAAGCAATGGATCGAGGTATGAAAAGTGTTGAAGTCTATGTTAAAGGCCCAGGAAGTGGAAGAGACTCAGCGCTTCGAGCAATAAAAAGTGCAGGTCTTTCAATTTTGTTAATTGCAGACATCACACCCATTCCACACAATGGGCCCAGAGCAAAGAAAAAGAGGAGAGTATAAAAATGTCAAATATCAAATATCAAATATCAAATATGCAAATGTTTTTTGGAAATTGGAAATTGGAAATTGGAAATTCCAGTTTTGGGAGGACAAAAAATGGGTAGGTATACAGGACCAAAACATAGATTAGCAAGACGAGAAGGAGTAAATGTACTAGATAAAAACTCTAAATCGTTACAACGAAGGTTAAATATCCCACCGGGAGTTCATGGCGCAAAAAGAAAAAGAGCGCTATCTGAATACGGTCAACAGCTTCGAGAAAAGCAAAAATTAAAGGCAACATACGGAATTATGGAAAGACAACTGAAGAACTTAGTAAATAAGGTTCAGAAGAAAAAGGGAGAAACGGGTGAATTACTATTAGCACTTCTAGAGACACGACTTGATAATCTTGTATATCGACTTGGGTTTGCCAACTCACGGTATCAAGGACGACAATATGTGTCGCACGGCCACGTTTTGGTAAATAGTAAAAAGGTTTCGATTCCGTCCTACCAAGTAAAAGAAGGCGATGTTATCTCGCTTTCAGAAAAAATGCAAGAGACAGTTGAAACACTAAAGCTTACAGAAGAGAAAGCAGAGCTCTTGCCTTTTTTGAAGCGTGAGCACAAGTTGGGAACCCTTACACGAACGCCAAAACGGGACGATTTGCAGGTATTATTCAGCACACAGTTGATTATTGAATATTATTCCAGATAGTGATACAATAGAGGCTACGGTTGAAAAACCGAATTGATTTTTTTGGTTTATGAAGGATCCAATATTTAAAATAAAAGAGGAAGCACTTACCAATGATTATGGTGAATTCGTTATTGAACCACTTGAAACTGGGTTTGGGAACACTATAGGTAATGCACTTCGCAGAGTTCTTCTTTCATCTATACCTGGTGCAGCAGTAACTTCAGTTAAAATTACTGGGGTAAAACATAAATTTTCAACACTTCCAGGCGTTAAGGAAAACATTGTCGATCTTCTTTTAAATATCAAACAACTCAATGTAAAGCTTCTCGATTCAAAAGCTTCTTCAACAATTAAAATTTCAGTAAAAGGTCCAAAAGAAGTAACTGCAGGAGATTTAGATCTTCCTGAAGATATTGAAATAGTCGATAAAGATCAATATATTTGTTCTCTTACTGATAAGAAAGCAAAGTTTGAAATGGAATTGACAGTTGAGCGTGGACTTGGATATTCTCTTTCTGAAGAAAGAAAAGTAAGCACCCTTGGAGTTATTCCAACTGATGCTATTTTTTCACCAATTCGACGAGTTAACTATACAGTATCAGCAACTCGGGTAGGACGACAAACCAATTTAGATAAGTTAGTTTTACAAGTATGGTCAAATGGAACAGTAACCCCGAAAGAAGCATTTGAAGATGCAGCACGAACTCTTGCCTCTTATTTTTTCCAAATATACGAGCCAAAAACCTCAATTTCTAGTGATGGAGTTGTAATTAGCTCATCAGTTTCAGAAGAAGTTTTGAAATTAACAATTGATGAACTTGATCTTCCCACACGAATTTATAACAGTTTGAGAAATGGTGGAATTGAAACCCTAGGCAACCTTATAAGTACTCCAAAAAAAGAACTTATGACAATGAGAAATATGGGCGGAAAATCAATTTCTATAATTGAAGAAAAACTCCGAGAAAAAGGTGTTTCTCTATCTGTCTAATATACGCAGCGAGAAATTCGTTTGTCATTATCCAAATAGTGTTTCATGAACGATCATAACTTTGGCAAACGCCAAAGTTTTTTGTTTTTAAAATGAAAAAAAATATTTTTGGAAGAAAATTAAAAAGAGATAAAAATGAAAGAAAGGCTTTATTTAAAAGTCTTATGTCAGCTCTTATTATTTACGATAAAATAGAAACAACAGAACAGAAAGCAAAATCTGTAAAAGGACTAATAGAAAAACTTGTTACAAAAGCGCGAAAAAATGAACCTCAGTCCAGAAATGCAATCGCGTCTTTTTTGACACCCGAAGCAACAGAACGATTGATCACAACAGTTGCACCACGGTTTGCAACTCGACCTGGTGGTTACACTCGTTTGGTACGTCTTGGAAGACGGTTTAACGATAATGCAGACATGGTTATTATGGAATGGGTTGAAAGTGCCAGTACCTCTGCTCCGTTACAAATTGCAGAACCGAAAGAAAAAAAGTCTCGAAAAGATGATGTGGTTGAATCAACTGTCGATACTAAGGTAGAAAAGAAAAAAGCTGTAAAAAAAGAAACCACTAAAAAAGCAGTAAAAGTATCAAGGAAAAAAGAAACAAAATAATTATGAAAGATCAAACTCAATCAACGAAAGAATCAGATATCAAAAGAGCATGGCATGTTATAAATGTTGACGGTAAAGTATTAGGACGTGTTTCAACTGATATTGCAAAACTATTGATGGGAAAATCCAAACCATATTTTGTGAGAAACTTGGATTGTGGAGATTATGTAGTGATCATCAATGCAAAAACAGTTAAAGTAACTGGAAATAAAGAAGAAAAGAAATCGTATTACCGATATTCTGGATATCCAGGCGGATTAAAAGCGCGTACATTGCAAGTGATGCGTGACATAAAGCCTGAAGAAATAATTCGTCATGCTGTAAAAGGTATGTTGCCACAAAACAAATTACGAGATACAATGCTCAAGCGTTTATTTGTATTTTCTGAAAGCGAACATCCATACGAAAGTAAAATCAAAGATCAAAAATCAAAAATCAAAGATACAAATTAAAGCATATTTTACTTTTTGATATTTACTATTTAATATTACATTAATATGGCACGAATAAAGAAAACAGAAGAACAACAAGAGGCTGAACCAGTAGCAGTAAAAACTGCTTTAAGAGAGTATGTACTTTCAGTTGGACGACGAAGAGAATCAACTGCACGAGTACGATTATATGCTCATAAAGATGCTGTTATGTGGGGAGACCGTGAAGCAAAACGTGGTGATATTTTAGTGAATCATTTACCAGTTGCTGTCTATTTTAAAAGCCTTGGAGTCGATGTAAGACGTGTTGACGAGTTATTTAAAACCACAAACACTGTCAACAAGTTTATTATTACCGCTCTAGTAAATGGTGGAGGTACCAGTGGGCAATTGGATGCTGTTATGCATGCAATAGCGCGAGCAGTAAGTTTATTTGATACAAAAGCATATCGATCGATACTTAAGAAAAAAGGATATTTGATGCGAGATGCCAGAGTTCGAGAACGACGAAAAGTTGGAACTGGTGGAAAAGCACGACGCCAAAAACAATCTCCAAAACGATAAACCTCCTTTTATTCTTCAGGCATGCGTATTGTATTCGTGAAGGAAGTTGCTATAATAAGTTTACTTATGGATCAGACTAGTAAAAAAATTCTTATAGTTGATGATGAGAAGCCCCTTGCAAATGCCTTAAAACTCAAGCTTTCTCATGAAGGGTTCCAAGTGGAAGTTGCCCATGATGGGCAGCAAGCGCTTGATGAGTTAAATAAGACGAATTATGACATCATGCTACTCGATTTAGTTATGCCGAAACTGGATGGATTTGGTGTTTTGGAGCAGCTCCAAACAAAACCGATAAAACCCAAAATAATAGTTTCCTCAAATCTCTCACAAGAAGAAGATTTTAAGAGAGCAAAGTCCCTTGGCGCATCAGAGTATTTTATAAAATCAAATACTCCCTTATCGGAAATCGTTGAGAAGATTAAAAAAATGATTTAGATTTCGTAATTTTATCACTGCCCATGAAAACTAATGAGCCCCCAAAGCAACAAGTAACCCAATTGACTCCAACAAAACCTCCTATAATACGAGATATTTTACTGAAAGAAAATTATGTTACAGAAGAGGACCTAAAAAAGGCAGATGAATATGCCAAGAAAAATAACTCATCAGTTGTTGATTATCTTAAGTCTCAAGGATTACTAACGCGAGAGTTATTAGGCCAAGCTCTAGCAGAATCCTATGGATTGCAGTTTGCAGATCTATCATTTCGTCCACCTACCCCAGAACAAATAGCCAAAATCCCAGAACAGATAGCAATACAATACCGGGTTGTTTTCTTTTCTGATTCTGAAACTCGAGTGATTTTAGCGTCCGATAATCCTCACCAGTCAGGTATGCATGAGGTGTTAAAATCTTTTTTTCCCAAAAAAGAGCTGCTCATGGCTTATGCACTCCCTGAGGATATTGACCAAACGCTTTTAAAATATAAAAAACCTCTTGAGACTCGATTTAACGATATTATCGCGAAGGGGTCCAAAGTTGCTTCTGAAATTATTGATGAGATTTTTAAAGACGCATTGTCTCTTCGTGCTTCGGATATTCATTTTGAGCCGGAAGAGAAAGATGTGATGATTCGATTTAGAATTGACGGAGTACTAAAAATCGCAGGAAGAATTCCCAAAAATTTGTATGAAAACATTTTAAACAGGATAAAAGTACTTTCTCATCTGCGGACTGATGATCATTTTTCAGCCCAAGATGGAGCAATCCGTTATGAAAATAACAATATTTCAGTAGATATGCGTGTGTCTGTATTACCAACATTTGATGGTGAAAAAGTTGTTATCCGGCTTTTGTCGGCGTATGTAAAAAGTTTTACATTTGCAGATTTGGGATTGTCTGCGGAGAATCAGACTATCTTGGAAGAAAATGCCCGTAAGCCATTTGGAATGATTTTGGTTACCGGTCCTACAGGAAGTGGTAAAACAACAACATTGTATGGATTAATCAAAATGTTAAATAATCCAGAGGTAAATATTACAACTATAGAAGATCCCGTAGAGTATAGAATTTCTGGAATCAATCAAATACAAGTAAATACACAAACAAATCTTACATTTGCAAAAGGATTACGCTCTATTGTGAGACAAGATCCAAATATTATTTTGGTCGGAGAAATTAGAGATAAAGAAACTGCAGAAATTGCAGTTAACGCAGCATTAACTGGCCATCTGCTTCTATCAACATTTCATGCAAATGATGCTTCAACTGCAGTACCTCGTCTTTTAGAAATTGGTCTTGAGCCTTTTTTGCTGGTATCAACATTAGAGCTTATTATTGCACAAAGACTTGTCAGGAAAATTTGCGAGGTATGTCGTTATAGTGTCACTGCAAATACTGATAAGGTAAAACAAATTTATCCTCAGGTGAGTTCATATTTATCTTCCAAAACGATGACTCTTTATATGGGCAAAGGATGTAAAGTTTGTGGAAATAGTGGATATAAAGGCCGAAACGCGCTCTTTGAATTCATTGCAATAAGTGGCGAGATGGAAGAGTTGATGCTTAAAAATCCATCTGCACAACAGATTTGGGAACTTGCCCAAAAACAAGGGTCGGTATCATTATTTGAGGATGGGATTGAAAAAGTAAAAAATGGATTAACCACTTTCGATGAATTATTGCGTGTTGCAACACCTCCTGCTTTGTATGGAAAAAAAGACTAAAAATTCTAAAAAAACATTTTCCTCTATTTCCGCAATTGGTTTGGGAAGCGAAAAAGAATATTTTCTAGAAAATCTAGCAATGCTAATTTCGTCTGGAATTTGCAAGACAATTCTTTGCAATTGTCTGATGAGATGTTTGAAATATACGGCTTTCCACAAAAAAAGAATCCTACTGTAGAAGAATTTTTAAAATTTATTCACCCAGAAGATATAACTGCTGTAAGAGATAAAATGCAAAATGTAAAGAAAAATACAGATTCATATGAACTTATATATAGGATTATTAGAGTAGATGGAATGACAAGATGGGTTCGGGTTCATGCCAAAACAACTTTGGATCCTCAATCAACCCCCCTAAAAATTGTGGGTACCCTTCAGGATGTTACGAAAGAAAAAGAAGTAGACCAGGCGAAATCTGAATTTGTTTCGTTAGCATCCCATCAGCTTCGAACTCCATTGTCGGCTATAAATTGGTATACAGAAATGCTCATTGCTGGAGATGCTGGTAATCTTTCAGAAGAACAAAAGAAATATTTACAGGAAGTGTATGCAGCAAACCATAGAATGGTGGATTTAGTGAATTCATTACTGAATGTTTCAAGACTCGAGCTAGGTACTTTCACTGTTGAACCGCAAGCAATAAGTATAAAAGAAATTTCTCAGAGTGTATTAGGGGAATTAAAACCTCAAATTGTTCAGAAAAATCTTCATCTAAAGGAAGATTATGATGAAAGTATAGGACTGTATATGGCGGATCCCAAACTTATGAGGATTATTATTCAGAATTTTTTGACAAATGCGGTAAAATATACTCCAGAAAATGGATCAATTTCAATTAGTCTTATGAAAGATATAGAGAACATTCTTATTAAAGTATCTGATTCAGGATATGGAATACCGAAGGATCAGCAGTCCAAAATTTTCAGCAAGTTGTTTAGAGCAGATAATGTAAAAGAAAAAGATACCGAAGGCACAGGTCTTGGTTTATACATCATTAAATCTATTGTTAGTGAATCAAAAGGAAAGGTGTGGTTTGAATCCGAGGAAAACAAAGGCACAACATTTTTTGTGACGCTTCCGCTTTCGGGTATGCAAAAAAAAGACGGAGCCAAACAGTTGAGCTAAAACAGGATTGAATTGTTAACCTTAAAGGAGTATTATCAAAATATGACACAGGAACAAAAAAAAACAGTTTTAGTTATCGAAGATGAACGCCCATTACTAGAAGCAATAAAGGCAAAACTTATTTCGAGTGGTTTTGAGGTGGTTACGGCTCGTACTACGGAAGAAGGATTGAATTTTTTGAAAGATGGAGTCAACATTGATGTTATTTGGCTCGATCATTATTTGCTAGGGAGTGAAACAGGACTTGATCTTGTTGCTATACTTAAAAAAGAGGAGTCAAAGTGGCGTAATATTCCGATATTTGTAGTTTCAAATACAGCTAGTCCAGAAAAAGTACAATCATATATGCATCTAGGTGTCGATAAATATTATACAAAATCTGATTTTAGGTTAGACCAAATAATTGGGGATATCAAACAATTTTTATCTACGAAAAACACTGAATAAATGAAGGATAATCGTCTCGAAATGTCTTGATTTATAATTCCTCAATTTTTCGAGCCAATATGAAATCGTTAACAGACAATCCTTTAACAGCATGTGTCGTTAATTCAATAGTTACTTTGTTATAACTAACTGAAATGTCTGGATGGTGACCTTCATCTTCTGCAATGACTGCTATTTTTTTTACAAACTGCATTGCTTCTTTGAAATCTTTGAATTTAAATTTTTGTTTTAGCCGCAAATCATCAATTAGTTCCCATGGAGTTTTCAAATAGCTTTTGTAGATATCAATTTCTTTTTGTTCAAAAGGTTTAGTCCCTCCTTCACATGGCTCGCACTTTTTATGTATTGGATCAGTATTCATATACGTATTGTATCAGTTTCGTCAAAAATTAGCCTGCGGTGAAAAAGCTACTTGACACCAATGAAGGAACAAATGATAGACTAAGTGTCCCTATGAACAATAGTGCAACTAAAGATGATCTTAAAAAACTTGCTACGAGAAGAGAATTGAAACAAGTTGAAAAAAACCTGCGTGGAGAAATTCTGCGAGTAGAAGAACGACTTGAAAATCTAGAAGGTGGACAAAAACGCATTGAGACGAAAGTTGATAGAGTGCTTGATACATTAGATTCTTTTGTTGGAAGACTAGATACTCTCGAAACAGAAAATGAGATTGGTTCTCATCAAATTCGCCAACTTGATGTACGAGTTACAAAACTAGAATCCTCATCAAAGCCATAAGACCATCTACGCACAATTTTACACGAAATAGTCGGGATGCCGCGAATCGGACGCGGACTACCGCACCCCCAGCGCGGCGTACTACCACTATACTACATCCCGCGAATTTGAAAAAACTACGAAATTTAGTACTTGTATTTTATCACAAAAGTGCTAGTATAAGTGCACAAGATGGCTCGACACTCTACTCCAAAATCAATGCCCAATGGTCCAACAGAAGCTTCTCAAAAAATGGATGCAGTAAGACTTGCAATGGAGCAAATTGAAAAACAATATGGTAGAGGATCTATCATGCGGTTTGGAGAAGCAGCCCAAAAATTGGATATTTCCGTTATTTCAACTGGATGTCTTCCTTTGGATTTAGCGCTTGGTGTTGGAGGTCTGCCAAGGGGGAGAATCATCGAAATTTATGGACCAGAAGCATCAGGAAAAACAACTGTTTGTTTGTCAGTAATTGCACAAGCTCAAAAGCACGGTGGTGTAGCAGCATTCATCGATGCAGAACATGCGCTTGATCCGATTTGGGCGCAGCGTTTGGGGGTCAAGCTCGATGATCTTTTAATTTCTCAACCAGACACAGGGGAGCAGGCATTAGAAATTACAGAAAGTCTTATTCGGTCTGGTGGAGTTGATGTACTCGTTATTGATTCTGTTGCAGCATTAGTACCAAGGGCTGAAATAGAAGGAGAAATGGGAGATTCAATGATAGGCCTTCAAGCGAGGCTTATGTCTCAAGCACTCAGAAAATTAACGGGGGTTATTTCTAAATCAAAAACTGTGTGTATTTTTACCAACCAGCTTCGGCAAAAAATTGGCATTATGTTTGGAAATCCCGAAACCACCACTGGAGGACTCGCTTTGAAATTTTATTCATCAGTACGTATGGATATTCGAAAAATTGAAACTATCAAAGATGGAGACAAACCAGTAGGTTCTCGACACCGGGTCAAGATTGTAAAAAACAAAGTTTCAACACCTTTTCGTATTGCAGAATTTGATGTTTTCAAAGATGGTATTTCAAGAGAAGGTGGAATTGTTGATGTTGGGGTAGAGATGAATATTATAAAAAAGTCTGGAGCATTTTATAGATACAACGATGAAATGTTAGGACAAGGAAAAGTTGCAACAATGGATAAATTAAAAGGAGATGCAGACATGCAGAAAAAAATTGTCAGTGAAATTATGGCTCAAAGTAAAGAGGGGGCAACCCCTGTTGAAGTAGGGGTTGAAGAGCAAGAAGATCAAGAGGAAGAAAAAGAAACTCTCAATGGTTGATGAGTTTGAAAAATATTTTAATAGTAGTCTTCGATATCTCAGTTTTCGTCCTCGATCAAAAAAAGAGTTAAAAGATAATTTAATCAAAAAAAAAGTTCCCCAAGAAATTATTAGTCAAATTATTGAAAGACTGAAAGAGCATAAATTTTTAGACGACAAAGAATTTGCAAAATGGTGGATCGAGCAACGAACAAAATACAAACCACGGTCGGATCGTTTGATTATTATTGAATTAAAGCAAAAAGGGATTTCTGAAGAATTAGTTAAAGAGATACTATCACAACACTCGGAAGAAGCAATACCAGAAGTTGAAAGAGCAAAAAAATTAATTGAGCGAAAAGTGCAACGATTAAAGGGATTGTCTAAATTTGAGCTCACTCAAAAATTAGGGCCTATGCTGCTTCGTCGCGGATTCAATTATGATGTGATCAAACAAGCCATTGACGGGGTAATAGACGAAGGAGTATAATGACGATGGTAAGACTATAGGTATATTACAGCCCCGATTAAATTGGGGTCAGAGGTCAAAGTTATGAGTTGCTTACTAAATAACCTCGCAAAAATTAGTAAATAGAAAAGATTAACAATCTTTTTTCTCCTATTGTCTACAACACGTAATATGTCATCACCAACAGACGATTTAATAATTCTCGAAAAAAAACTTCTTGAAAAAGAAGAACGCATTGATAAAGAAAAAGAAAACCTTGAAAGAGAACGAAAAAACTTTGAAAGAGTAAGAGAGGAATACAAAGAAAAACTTCAAAAAGTCTCCAACATTACTACAGAAGAAGCCACCCAGAAACTCCTTGAAGAGCTAGAACGATCAGAAGCAGAGAGACTTGCCAAATATATTCGAGAAAAAGAAGATGAAGCAAAGCGAACTGCCAATAAAAAAGTTCAAGAAATTTTAGCAGACGCAATGCGTCATGGAGCGCTTGACTATATTGTCGAATACACTGTTTCAACTATCAAAATTCCAGATGAAGAAATGAAGGGAAGAATCATTGGAAAAGAAGGACGTAATATTAGAGCTTTCGAGCAAGCAACTGGTGTAGATATTGATTTAGACGAAGAAGGAGTGATACGACTTTCTTCTTTTGATCAAGTACGGCGTGAAGTAGCACGAAGATCTTTAGAAAAACTCCTCAAAGATACTCGTATTCAACCATTTCGAATTGAAGAAGTAGTGAAGCAAACAAAAGAAGAAGTAGAAAAAATTATGCTTGAAGAGGGAGAAAAATTAGCTCATGCTGCAGGAGTTTATAATCTTCAAGCAGAATTATTAGCCATATTAGGTCGGTTTAAATTTAGAACTTCATACGGTCAAAATTTAATTGTCCATACTCTTGAAGAAACAAAAATAGGCGTTCACTTAGCGCATGAAATTGGTGCCGATGTAAATATTGTTAGACTAGGATGTTTGTTTCATGATATTGGAAAAGTCGTTGAAGGAGATGGATCACATGTAAAATTAGGAGTTGAATTGTTAAAACGATTTAATATTCCGGACCCGATTGTAAATTGTGTTGCAGAACATCATGAAGATAAACCCTTTACATCAATCGAGTCAATCATTGTATCAACTGCTGACTCGATTTCAGGTGCACGACCTGGGGCACGGTATGAGGATTATGAAGAATATGTCAAACGTCTTCGAGAAATGGAAGATATTGCAAAACGATACGAAGGTGTTGAAGATGCGTATGCATTTGAAGCAGGAAGAGAGCTTCGCGTTATTATAAATCCAGGTAAAATGAATGATTCTCAAACTACCGTTATTGCTCAGAAAATTCAAGACGAAGTAAGTCGTGCACTCGCAGTACCAGGTGAAGTGAAAGTAACTGCAATCAGAGAATTTAGAGCGATTTCTCCTGAGACTTCATTTTAGGCTCCAATTCAAGCTATTCGCCTGTTTTCTATATTGACAAGTATTCGATTTGATTGTATTGTTGATCTAATCGATATGTATATATTTTCAGAGGAGGTCGAAGTTCTGCAAAGCAGAATGGAGACCCCCGAGCAAAGCGAAAGGGGGTGCTTTTTTAATTGACCAAAAGAGATTTGATTGAGCTTATTGCAAAAAAAGCAAATTTAACAAATAAAGCTGCTCGAGATTCAGTCGATGCACTTTTAAATGCGGTTCGAGATTCCTTAAAACGAGGAGAAAAAGTAGTGATAACAGGTTTTGGAACTTTTAGTGTTCGAAAACGAGCGGTAAGATCCGGAAGAAATCCAAAAACAGGTGAAAAAATTACTATTGCAGCAAGGCGTGCCCCTGGTTTTACACCTGGAAAGACTTTGAAGCGCGTTGTTAGGTAGATAAATCAAAGAAAAACTTCATAAAGAAGCTCCCTGCTCATCCATTTTTTTATGGAATGTAGGCGCTTCTTTTTTGGTACAATAAACACATGAATACTATTTCTGTTGAACATCTAACCAAGTATTATCAAGTTCATCAAAAAGAACCAGGACTTCTTGGTTCTTTCAAGTCGTTGGTGAGTCGAAAGTATTATGACGCAAAAGCTGTAGATGATATTTCTTTTGAAATTGAGGAAGGTGAATTGGTTGGATTTATTGGACCAAATGGAGCAGGAAAAACAACTACTCTTAAATGTTTGTCGGGATTGTTATATCCAACAGGTGGCACTGTTTCTGTCTTGGGATACAAACCATTTGAGCGGAAAACAAAATTCTTAAAGCAGATTGCTCTTGTCATGGGACAGAAAAATCAACTATGGTGGGATTTGCCTGCTATGGAATCATTTACCCTTAATAAAGAAATTTATGAAATTCCTGATTTACAATTCAAAAAGACATTAGATGAATTGACAGAACTACTTGATATAAAAGATGTACTGAATGTCCAAGTAAGAAAGTTATCGTTGGGACAACGGATGAAATGTGAACTCATTGCTGCACTTATTCATAGTCCACGTGTCTTATTTCTTGATGAGCCTACAATAGGTCTTGATGTTGTGATGCAAAAAAAACTGCGCGATTTTATCAAAGAATATAATAAACGATTTAAAGCTACAATAATTTTAACAAGCCACTACATGGAAGATGTGCGCCAGTTGTGTGAACGGGTCATCATTATAGATCATGGAAAAATTCTTTATGATGGGAAATTAGATGATATTGTCAGGAAGTATGCACCGTATAAATTTTTGTCTGTTGTACTTGACAAAGAGGTTAAAAAAGAAAAACTTGAAAAATTAGGAAAGATAAAAGAGTATGATTTTCCAAAGGTTGTAATAGAAGTAAAACGGGATGATACGAAAAAAGTTGCAGCAAAACTTCTAGAAGATTTTCCAGTTGATGACATAAATATTGAAGAACCAGATATTGAAGACATCATACGAGACGTATTCTCTAAAGAATCAAATGCCCAAAAAAAATAGTTCTTCATTTCCTCACAGTGGAATCTATGAAAAGAATTTTTAAAATTTTTTCTATACATTTTCAGGATGTGATTACAGATCGAAGCAGGTCATTTGTTTGGGTTTTATCGTCTATTGCAATACCACTTATAATGATTTTATTCTGGAAAGATGTGACGGCGAATAGTAGCGAATCTCTATCAGGTTGGATATTTAGAGATTTTGCAAGTTACTATTTATTATTAACGGTTACTGCAAGTTTTGTAATTGCTCATGTAGAGGAAGTTGTAGCAAAAACCGATATCAAACAAGGAGAACTTGTTAACTACATTTTAAAACCTTTTTCATATTACTGGATGAAGTTTTACCAAGAAACGCCTTACAGGCTTTTCCAAGGAAGTTTGGGTGTAATAGTATTTTTTCTTGTTTATACCTTCTTTTCTGATTTTTTATCGTTTACTAATTCTTTTTTTATTATGGTATTAAGTCTGATACTAATTGTTTTAGGTTATATGATTTGTTTTTCTTTCAAAACAGTATTGGGTTTAATTGCTTTTTGGTTAATAGATATTGGAGGAATATTTCAGTTCCTCGAAGTTGTGTTGGTAGTATTTGGAGGTTTTATTATTTCTATAACGTTATTTAATCCAATGTTAGAAAAGATTGTATATTTTACTCCATTTCCGTATATGGTTTATTTTCCGGTATTAGCACTGATCGGAAAACTTTCACTAAGTGATATTTCCAAAATTATGTTACTGCAATTGATATGGTTAATTATTTTTTTCTTTACATATAAAATTTTGTGGAAAACTGGGCTTAAGAAATTTACTGCGGTTGGACAATAATATTATGAGAAAGTATTTAAGGATTTACATGCAGCTGTTAAAAATAAACTTTACTATGTTGATGATGTATAGAGCAAATTTTATTTCTCATGTTTTTTCCAGTGTTCTTTGGGGTGTATTTTCAATTATTACAATACTACTTCTTACTTCTCGTACGTCTTCCGTTTATGGATGGAATAGAGAGGAGCTGCTTATTTTAACTGGGGTGTTAAATATAACTTTAGGAATTCATAGAATGTTTTTTAGTATTAATTTTTATAAATTTGCACAAGTTGTTCATTTGGGTGAGTTAGATGCAATTTTATTAAAACCAATGAGTTCTCAGTTTCAGTTAAGTTTTTGGCATTTCGGATACGACTCAGTCTTTAGAATTGTAGCTGCAATTATTTTTACAATTTTTATGTTCCAACAATCGAATTTCTCTATAAACTTTCTACAAATAGTGCCCTTTGTGGCTTTTTTAATAATTGGTGTTTCACTATTATATTCTATAACCT
>Ga0163150_10001528_pt1 | contig 38627 bp, 24 predicted proteins | sample OliLakLV19P2IB_FD_148628 | JGI IMG/M metagenome (GOLD analysis project Ga0163150, IMG submission 148628) | Freshwater microbial mat bacterial communities from Lake Vanda, McMurdo Dry Valleys, Antarctica - Oligotrophic Lake LV.19.P2.IB | ecosystem: Environmental > Aquatic > Freshwater > Lake >... | reverse complement strand
GTGTTTCTTGCTCGCGACTTGTTCCGCGCGAACTTCGGAGTTATTTAATTTTTGTTCGTTCATGGTGTTGGTGGGTGTAGCGCCTCCGGCGCTCGCCCACCAACTACTCATGTCATCTACCAAGAACAGTGTTCGGATGCGCCCGACCGCAGAGTCCGCGTGTTCACCACTTGCTTCATAAGGAGCGTCCTCGGGTGTCGTTGGTTCGCGCGGACTCGGCGGTCCGCGCTCCTATGCACGCTTGGTTTCCTCGCCCGGGCCGCTAGGCTTCGCGCACTCGAATGGCCCTGCTGCCCGCCATCCTCATTGCCGCTCTGCCCGTGCTGATCGCGCGCCTCTACTGGCGGCGGCTCGGCGCGGGCGGTGAGTGGAGCGACGACGAGCGCGTTTATTTCCTGCGCTGGGTCTGGCTCGGCGCGATCATTCCGGTGGCGCTGTGGGCTGTGTTCAATCTCGGCCTGCTCGGTCAGCCCGTTTGGCCCAGCGTGCAGCCTTTGAGCGCGGGGCTGAAAACGTGGCATCAGTCGTTCAACCTGTTTTCGTTCACGTCCACGCTCATCATCATTTCGTATTGGGCGGGGATCAGTTTCCTCTGGCTGCTCTGCCGCGTGTTCGGTGCGGCGCGCGGACATCGGGATTTTCAGATGCTCTGCGGTGCGTGGGGCTTCTTGCTGATCCCGCTCGCCACGGTGCTGATCTGGGTCGGTGGCTGGTGGCTGCTGGGGCTGACCCTCGCGCTCTGCACGCTGCCGCTCGTGCACATGGCGTTGAACTTAAAACCCGAAAAGAAAAAGCCCGCGCCCTCCTACTCGCGCGCCATCGTGCAACTCAATTACGGCAAGTACGACGAGGCCGAGAAGGAAGTCATCCGCGAACTGGAGGAATTCGAGGACGACTTCGACGGCTGGATGATGCTCGCGGAACTGTACGCCACGCAGTTCCACGATCTGCCCGGCGCGGATCAAACCGTGCGCGACCTGTGCGCGCAGCCGAAGACCACGCCGGTGCAAATCTCCATCGCGCTCCACCGTCTCGCCGACTGGCATCTAAAATACGGACGTGACCCGGTGGCGGCGCGCGCGTCACTGGAGGAAATTTGCGCGCGCCTGCCCGGCACGCATCTCGAACGCATGGCGCGTCAGCGCGTGAACCAGTTGCCCGCCACCCGCGAGGAACTGGAGAAACGCGAGGCCGGCCAGCCCATGACGCTGCCGCACATTCCCGACGAGTCGGAGACGCGGGCCTTTCGTGCGCTGTCGCGCGAGCAGGCGTTGATCGAGGCGCGCGGAGCCGTCGAGGCCTTGCAGAAAAATCCCGATGACGTGGCGGCGCGCGAGGAATTCGCGCGCGTCCTCGCGGACAACCTCGGCGAGGCCGAAACCGCCGTGGAGCAAATCGAACTGCTGCTCGCCATGCCGAAGCAGCCGGTGGAAAAGCGCGGCCACTGGCTGCTGCTGCTCGCCGCCTGGCATCTGCGTCATCAGGATGACCCGGAACGCGCGCGCCTGCTCTACGAGGAAGTGGTGCGCGATTTCGGAGCCACGCCCGCCGCTTTCGCCGCGCAGCGCCGTTTGCATTTGTTGAACGTGCAACTTCGGATTCGCCGCCGCGCCCCGGGGGGCGGCGGGCCGCCGGCACGCCGGTGAACTGCTCCTAAAGCATTATCGCGCTTCAGACTGAAAGCGTTACTCTCACGTCGCTGCGCCCAAGGGCGCAACGTGCCATGACCAACACCGCGCCATCTGAATTCACCGCTGCGGCGGGAACAAAGGAACAGGTCTTCCGCGTGCGCGGACTGACGAAAATTTACGGCATGGACACGACCGAAGTTCACGCCCTCGACGGCGTGGATCTCGATCTGTTCGCGGGAGAACTCGTCGTGCTGCTCGGTCAGTCCGGCAGCGGCAAGACGACATTACTCAACCAGCTCGGCGGGTTGGACGTGCCGACGGATGGCGAACTGTGGTATCGCGACATGGATTTGACGCGCGCGGATGAAACGGAACTGACGCAGTTCCGCCGCGACTCCGTGGGTTTCATTTTCCAGTTCTACAATTTGATTCCCAGCCTCACCGCGCGCGAGAATGTGGCGCTCATCACCGAGATCGCGCGCGACCCGATGTCGGCGGAGGACGCGCTCGACATGGTGAATCTCGGCGCGCGGCTGGATCATTTTCCTGCGCAACTCTCCGGCGGCGAGCAGCAGCGCGTCGCCATCGCGCGCGCCATCGCCAAGCGGCCCGAAGTGCTGCTCTGCGACGAGCCGACCGGCGCGCTCGACATCAAGACCGGCATCGTCGTGCTCGAAGCCTTGCAGCGTGTGAACCAGGAACTGGGCACGCTCACCGTGGTCATCACGCACAACGCCGCGATGGCCGAAATGGCCGACCGCGTGATTCGTTTCGCCGATGGCCGCGTGCAGAGCATCAAGACCAACGCCGTGCGCGCGGCGGCCAGCAGCATCAATTGGTGAGTATGGAAAATTCCAAAATCCAAAGTCCAAATTCCAAACAAGCTTCAAAATCCAAATTCCAAAACGAGCTGGTGCGGCTGGGAATTAGTTCTGGATTTGCAGGGTGGATGAAACGGCTGAACGGTAGGGCGTCGCTGTCCTCAGCGCGCCGGGGTGAGGCGTTCTTCAGCATTAGCGCGTCCCTCCGACTCCAGCCCGGCGCGCTGAGGACAGCGACGCCCTACCCCGCTCGCTCCTGCTCAAGTGCAACCCGGCTATTGGAGCATTGGAATTTGTTTGGGATTTGGATTTTGAGTTTTGGAATTTGACCATGCTTCCTCACCTCGATCGCAAAGTCCTGCGCGACCTGAAAAAGATGACCGGTCAGGCGGTCGCGGTTGCGTTGGTCATGGCGTGCGGGCTGGCGATGCTCACCATGTCGCGCAGCCTCATTTACTCGCTCGAAAGCACGCGCGCGGAATACTACGAGGCGAACCGTTTCGCGGACGTGTTTGCGCATCTCAAGCGCGCGCCAAACTCGGTGGCCGATCAGGTGCGGCAGCTTCCCGGCGTCGCGGGCGTGCAAGCCGGACTGGCCGTCAGCGTCACGCTCGATCTCACCGGGATTGACGAGCCGGCCAGCGGCCAGGTGCGTTCGCTGCCGGATTACGGTGAGCCGGAATTAAACCGCCTGTTCCTGCGCGCCGGAGCCTGGCTGCAACCGGGCCGTCGCGGCGAAGTGCTCGTGGGCGAAGCGTTCGCCAAGGCCAATCAACTCAAGCCCGGCGATCACATCGCCATGTTGTTGAACGGGCGGCGGGAGGAATTTCGCATCGCCGGCATCGTGCTCTCGCCGGAGTTCATCTTTGAATCGCGGCCTGGCGCGGCGCTGCCGGACAATCGCACCTACGGCATTTTTTGGATGCCCTATGAGGAAGTGGCGAAGGCGTTTGATCTCTACGGTGCGTTCAACGCGCTCTCGTTGCGACTCACGCCCGGTGCTTCCGAACGAGGCGTCATTGCGCAAGTGGATCGCCTGCTGGAAACGTACGGTGGGCGCGGCGCGTACGGCCGCAAGGATCATCCCTCGCACATCCGCGTGTCCGACGAAATCCGCGTGCTGGAGACGCTCTCGATTGGTTTCCCGCTCGTGTTCCTGAGCGTGGCCGCGTTCATGACCAACGCCGTGCTCTCGCGCCTGCTGAATTTGCAGCGCGAGCAAATCGCCATCCTCAAGGCCTTCGGCTTCGCGAATCGCACCATCGTTTTGCATTACCTCAAGTTCGCCTTCGCCATCGTGGCGGGCGGACTGGTCTTCGGCGGTCTGGGCGGCGTGGTGCTGGGGAACAAGCTCGTGGGCATGTACGAAATGTGGTTCCGCTTTCCCGAACTGCATTTCCGCTTTGATGCTGCGGCGCTCGTGTGGGCGTCGTTTGTCGCCGTGCTGGCGGCCCTGCTCGGCGTGTTCAATGCCGTGCGCCGCGCCGCGAAACTGCCGCCTGCCGAGGCCATGCGCCCCGAGCCGCCGGCGAATTACCGGCCATCGTTCATTGAGCGCACCGGCATCGGGCACTTTCTCTCACACACCTTTCGCATCGCGATCCGGAACATCGAGCGCCGTCCGATGCAGGCGTTTTTCACGGTCGCTGGACTGGCGCTGGCCACGGGCATTCTCATCGTGCCGAACACGTTTCGCGACAGCGTGAAACAGATTCTCGGCTTTCAATGGGACGTGCTGGAGCGGCAGGACGTCGCCGTGGGATTGATTGAACCGGACAGTGCGAAGGTCGCGCACCTCTTCGAGCAACTGCCGGGTGTGGTCGGCGTCGAGCCGTTCCGCGCGGCCCCGGTGCGGTTGCGTTTCGGACATCGCAGCCGGCAACTGGCGATTCGCGGGATGCAGGCGGGCGGCATCCAGACGCGCATCATTGACAAGGCGATGCACGAGATCGCGCTGCCCGCGAACGGCGTGGTTGTTTCCGCCAAGCTCGCCGAAGTGCTCGGCGCGCGCGTGGGCGATGTGCTCACGGTCGAGACGCTCGAAGGCAAGCACCTCGTTCGCAGCGTGCCGCTCGTTGGTCTCGCCGAAGATCTTGCGGGCATCACGGCCTACATGGATCGCCTCGCACTGAATCGTTTCCTCGAAGAGGGCGATGTGGTGACGGGCGCAAACCTCAGCATCGACCACGCGCGCCGCCAAGAATTTCTGCACGAGTTGAAAGGCATTCCGCGCGTGAGCTGGATCGCGATCAAGGAATCACTGCGCGAGAATTTCCGCAAGACCACGGGCGCAAGCATCAACTTGATCCAGAGCATTTACCTGACGTTCGCGACGGTCGTCGCGTTCGGCGTGGTCTATAACAACGCGCGCATCTCGCTGGCCGAGCGTTCGCGGGAACTCGCGACGTTGCGCGTCGTGGGTTTTTCACAGCGCGAAGTCGGCGGCGTGCTCGTGACGGAACTCGTCCTTCTCGCGCTCATCGCTTTGCCGCTCGGGCTGTTGCTCGGCACGGGTTTTGCCACCGGCATCATCAGCATGGTGAACACGGAGACGGTGCGCCTGCCGCTGGTGCTCACCGCGCGCAACTACGCCTTCGCCACGCTGGTCGTGACGGTGGCCTCCACGTTGTCCGCCGTGCTGGTGCTGCGGCGGTTGAACAAGCTCGATCTGGTCGGCGCGTTGAAAGCGCCGGAATAGATGATGAATGCCTCACACCAAGGACGCGAAGGGCGCGAAGGGGAACAATTTGTTTTCCTTTGGGACGCCTCCGGCCATGACCACCGTCCGAAAGCGGCGCTAAAGCGACCGCACTCCAAACGCTGGCGCGCAGCCTCTGACGCCTCGTCACTCGCGGAGCGTTTGGAGTGCGGTCGCTTTAGCGCCGCTTTTTTGCTTTGCGTCCTTCGCGTCCTTGGCGTGAGGCACAAACCTAGAATTTCATGAACTCCACCACTACGCTCTCCACCACGATGGAATCGAAAGAAAGATCCGTTCACCCGATGCCGCCGCCGCCGAGACGCCAGGCGCCGCGCCGCCCCAAGCCGCGCCGCTGGCTTCCGTATTTGGGCGCGCTGGTGTTGCTCGCGCTCATCGTTGCTGGATTGTGGCCGAGGCCCATGCCCGTCGAGACAGTGAAAGTCGTGACCGGCAGCCTGCGCGCCACGGTGAACGAGGAAGGCAAGACGCGCATCAAGCAGCGCTTCCTCGTTTCGGCGCCGGTCGCCGGGCAGTTGCGGCGCATTCCGTTCAAGGCCGGGGCGGAAATCATCGCGGGCGAAACCGTCGTTGCGGTCATTGATCCGCTCGCGCCGGTGCTGCTCGACGCCCGCACGCGTGCTCTGGCCGAGGCGCGTCGTGACACCGCCGCTGCGAACGTCGAACGCGCCCGCGCCGCACAGAAGTTTGTCGCCAGCGAATTGAAGCGCTTTGAGATTCTGTTCGCGGAAAAGACCGTTTCCATCCAGGAACTCGAACAAGGCCAGTGGCGCGAAACCACCGCCGCGAAGGAACTGACGGCGGCCGAGGCCGCGCTGCGACAGGCCGAGGCGGAACTCGCGGAGTTCAGCACGACCACTCCTGGTCAGTCGCGCCCGCCCATCGAAGTCAAAGCGCCCGCCAGCGGCCGCGTGCTGCGCGTGCTCGAAGAAAGCTCGCGGGTCGTGACGTCCGGCTTGCCGCTGGTGGAAATTGGCAACCCCGCCGATCTCGAAGTGGTGATTGAAGTCCTCTCGCGCGACGGCGCGGCGATTCAGCCTGGCACGCGCGTGGACTTGGAGCAGTGGGGCGGGACTGAACCGTTGGAGGCACGCGTGCGACTGGTTGAACCGGCGGCGTTCACCAAGGTCTCGGCGCTCGGCGTGGAGGAACAGCGGGTGAACGTCATCGCGGACATCGTTACGCCCGTGGCGAAGCGCGCGAGCGTGGGTGACAATTTTCGCGTCGAGGCGCGCATCATCACCTGGGAGGCGGACCAGGTTTTGAAGGTGGCGTCCGGCGCGGTGTTTCGGCGCGGCGATCAACACGCGGTCTTCGCAGTGCGCGGAGGGCGCGCCACCTTTCAAGCCGTGACCACCGGACGCACTTCCGGCACCGAGACGGAAATCACGAGCGGCCTGAACGAAGGCGAGGCGGTGATCATTTATCCCGGCGATCGCATCAACGACGGCGACCGCGTGAAGCCACTGAAGATTGGCGCCGCGCGGTGAGTGGAGAGGAGCGGCGGACAGCCATGTCCGCAGTTTCCGGCGACAATTACGGCCTGATTTTGTAAGCCACAGGAACGGCGGACATGGCTGTCCGCCGCTCCGGCGATTTGGGCGTCTCGCTCTCGAGTGGCGAACCCTTCACGACGACGCAGGTTTTTTGCATCGCCTCCCGCGCAGGCGTCGCGGATAAATGAATGGAAATGCAGCGCCGCTGGTGGACCCGACTGATCTGGATCGCCGCGCTCCTGTGCGGGAGCGGGGCCATCTCGCGCCTGCACGCGGCGGACGCGGAGGCGCGCGCGTTCAACAATGCCGAGGAGGCGCGGCAGGACGGCTTTCATGATCGCGCAGAAAAGTTGTTCGCGGATTTCATCGTGAATTATCCCGCGTCACCGCGCGTGCCGCAGGCGTGGCTCAAGCAGTCCAAGGCGGCGCTCCAGCAGAAAAAGTTTTCGGCCGCCATCCAGATTCTCGCCACGAACCAGGCCAGCGCGGGCAGTGTGGCGGATCAATTCCTGTTCGACCTGGCGGGCATTCACGCGGAGAGCGGCCAGTTCGAGGCGGCGGCGACGAACTACGCGCTGGTCGTTTCGCGCCACACCAATTCACCGCTCCGGCTCGACGCCACGCTGGCGGAGGCGCACGCGCGGTTTCAGTTGAAGCAATGGCCGCGCACGGCGGCCTTGCTGCAAACGGGATTGTTTCAAAAAGCGGCCGCAAGTGCGCCGACCAGCGAAGCCGTGGTGCGCGGGCGCTTGTTGCTCGCCGACACGCTGCTGGAGCAGCGCGACTATCCCGGCGCCGAGCGTGTCGCCAGTGCCATTCCCGAGGACACGCTGACCGCGCGCACGAAATGGGAACGCAGTTATCGCCTCGCCCGGGCGCAGTGGGGCGCGCGCCGGCTGGACGACGCGCTCGTCACCACCTCGAATCTTTTCGCCGTCGCCACCGCGACCACGGATGTCGCGCTCGAAGCCGCCTCTTCCGCGTTGCAAGGTCAGATCTTGGAAGCGTTGAACCGCCCTGATGAAGCCATCGCCGCCTACGCGCGCAACCAGCGACCCGGAATGCCGGTCTCGCGCACGCGCGAGGCCGTTTTCAAAACGGTGGAACTGCTGGTGGCGCAGGGACAGCTCAGCAATGCGCTCGCCCGGTTGCAGGAGTTTGTCGTCACGCGGCCAAATGAAACCGGCTCCGATCTTGCGCTGCTGGCGCAGGCTGAACTGCGGCTCAAGCAGCATCAGTTCGCGCTCGCCGGCACGAACAACGTCGCGCCCGGCACGGACTTGCTCGCGGATGTGATCTTCGATTGCGACAAGCTGCTGGCCCAATTCACGAACAGTCCGTTCCGCAGCCAGGCGCGCGCCGTGCGCGGCTGGGCGCTGCTGGCGCAAGGCAAGTTTGCCGAGAGCCTCCTCTCGTTCCGCGCGGCGGCGGAATCGCTGCCGTGGTCGGAGGCGCAGGCCGTCGCGCGTTTCAAGGCGGCGGATCTCGCCTTTCGATCCGGCGACTTGACCAACGCCATCGCCGACTACCGGCTCGTGCTGACGAATTACTCCATGCTGCCCCGCGTGGAGCGCGAACTGACGCCGCGCGCGCGCTACCAGTTGTTGCAGGCCGGCCTGCAGGCTCGGGACCGCCGCGCAGCCGGCGAGGCGCTCGACGCGATCCTTCGCGAGTATCCGGCGAACAGCTATGCCGAGCGTTCGTTGCTGCTCTTCGGCCAGACGGTGGATGAACTCGGCGACCCGGCAGCGGCGCGGAAGGAATTCGCGCGCTTCACGGAATTGTTTCCCGAGTCACCGCTGCGGCCCGAGGTGGAGCTGGCTGTGGCACGGTCGTTCGAGCGCGAACGCGACTGGGCTGGGGCCATTGGAAAATACGACGAGTGGGTGCAGGTTTTCCCGACCAACACCAGCCTGCCGCGTGCGGAATTTCTCCGGGCCACGGCCAACTTCCTCGCCGGCCACGAGACGAACGCACTGACGCTGTTCACGAATTTCGTCGCGCGCTTTCCGCTCAACCCGTTGGCCGCGCGCGCGCAGAACTGGATTGGTGATCATCATCTGCGCGCCGGGCGTTACGACGATGCGCTTCGCAATTACCAGCTCGTCTTTGAAAACACGAACTGGCCGGTCACGGCCGTGAGCTATCAGGCGCGGCTGAAGGCGGGTCGCGCCGCGCTGTTGCAGCCGCGCTTCGAGAGCGCCACGAATCATCTCGCCGCGCTGCTCAATGACACCAATTGTCCCGCCTCGATTCTGGTGCAGGGCTATTTCGCCTACGGCGACGCGTTCAAAGTCCGTCCGTGGACCAACCAGCTCGATAACTTCCGTGAGGCGCGCAGCGTGTACGCGCAGGTGCCGCGCTTCTTCCCGGACGATCCTCATGTGCCGCGTGCCTGGGGCGAGATGGCACTTTGTTACTACCAGCTCGGCGTGGGCGATCCGATGAACTACGCGGATGCCATCGACTACTATGGCCGCGTGCTGGCGGCCCCCGGAGCCGATTCCGCGACCCGCCAACAGGCCCAAGTGGGTCTGGGCAACGTGCATCGCGCCCAGGCGCTGCTGGCGCGCGACAAGAATTCCCCGGCGGAAGCGGCGGCGCTGTATCAGGCCGCGCTCACGAATTATCTCGACGTCGTTTATCCGCCGCGCGCGGGCGAGACGCCGGACCCGTTCTGGTTGAAGGAAGCGACGTTCAACGCGGCGGACATCTGCCAGTTGCAGGGCGAATGGGAACGGGCGCTGAATCTTTTTACGCGGCTGGCGGAGCGAATTCCCTCGCTCAAGGAGGCGGCGGCGAAACGGATCGAACTGATCCAGAAGCAGTTGAGGCAGGAAAAGCTGTGAGGCCCGGAGGGCCGGCTGGATATTAGCGGTGGCGTGAGCCACCGGAAAAGTCGCGCCAGTCCCAAGCCCTGAAGGGGCGAAACTCCTCCGGGCAATTTCTCCGCGAACGGTGTCGCCCCTCCGGGGCTGACTTCATCTAACGTCCCTTCTGGTGGCGCACGCCACCGGCTGATTTCTTGACGGCCCTCCGGGCCTGATGACGGAGAACGGCCCGGCATGATGATTTTCTGTGTGGTCTGGATCTTCCGTGTTTGAACCTTTGGGAAGCTGGCTCAGGCCACGCTCGGCTTCCGATTCGACATCACCTTGGCCGTCTGCGTGGCGCGGAATTTTTCGTAAGCCTTGCGGAACTGCGGATGCTTGTTCCCCAGAATCGCCGTGGCCAGCAGCGCGGCGTTGATCGCGCCGGCTTTGCCGATGGCCAGCGTGCCCACCGGCACGCCGCCGGGCATCTGGACAATGGAGAGCAGCGAGTCGAGGCCCTTGAGCGTCTTGGATTCCACCGGCACGCCGAGCACGGGCAAGGAAGTCTTGGCCGCGCACATGCCGGGCAGATGCGCCGCGCCGCCTGCGCCGGCGATGATCACTTCCAAGCCGCGTTTCTCCGCGCTGGCCGCGTATTGAAACAGCAAGTCCGGCGTACGATGCGCGGAGACGACTTCGGCCTCGAACGGCACGCCGAGGTCTTTGAGCTGCGCCGCCGCGTGCTGCATCGTTTCCCAGTCGGATTGGGAACCCATGATGAGGCCGACGACGGGTGAAGGTTTTTTGCGCATAAAATCAGGCCGAGCGAGGCGGGCGAAAATCCAACTCCCAAATTCCAAATCCCAAACAAATTCCAAAACTCAAAACCCAAACTCCAAACCGCTCGCGCCTCGTCGCACGCTTCAAGCTGAAGAACCGGCCGTGCCGCTCCTTGGGATTTGGAGCTTGGAGCTTGTTTGAGATTTGGGATTTGGGATTTGGAATTTTCATCACGGCGCGACCGCCAGCCGTTCCTCATTCACTTCCACCTTCATCAGCACGCCCTGTTCCTTGTAGGGCTTGAGCATGAAGTGCGTGGCGGTGGAGATGACGCCCTGCACGGTGGCGAGTTTTTCGGAGACGAAGGTGGCCACGTCGCGCAAATTTTTTCCCTGCACCACCACGAGCAGGTCATAGCCGCCGGACATGAGGTAGCAGGACTGCACCTCGGAATACTTCGCGATGCGTTCGGCGAGGCGGTCGAAACCGCCACCGCGCTCCGGCGTGATTTTCACTTCGATGACCGCGCGCACGACTTCAAGGCCGAGCTTCTCCTCGTTGAGGATGGCGCGGTAGCCGAGGATGACGCCCTCGGCCTCGTGACGCTTGATGAGGGCGATGACTTCGCTCTCGGAAAGATTGAGCATGGCGGCGAGTTCCGCCGGCTTCCACGCCGCGTTCTCGCGTATCAATTTCAGCAATGAATCCATGCGCGAGACGTTAGCGGGGGAAAAAGTTTTGGGAATCAGAAAGGAGGAATGGCGGGAAATGAACCACGGAAGACACGGAAAACACGGAAAGGAATTTCCCGGTTTTCATTCCGTGTTTTCCGTGTCTTCCGTGGTTCAACTCATCAGGCGCGAGACGGCGGCGAACACGGCGTCCGGCTCCAATTGCTCCAGCCCGTACTCCGCGCGCAGCAGTTCAAACCGCTCGCTGCGCGGGCGCCAGATTTCCGGCTTCGTCCCGCCCCAGAGCGCGAGGCCGCGCAAGCCGCTCGCCGCCGCGAGATGCGTGATGCCGGAATCGTGGCCGACGAACGCGGCGCACGCGGTGAATTTCCGGGCGAGTTCCGGCAGCGGCTCGTTACATGCAATCAGCAGCCGTTCCACCGGCATCTGCGGCGCAAGGCGCTGCACGCGTTCGCCCTCGGCCTCGCCGCCCACGAGCAGGACGCGCCAGTTGGTTTCGGAGGCGATGCGGCGCAGGAGTTCCAGCCAGCGCGCCTCCGGCCAGTTCTTGCTCGCGCCGCCGCTGCCGGGATGGAGGGCGAGGGTGTTGAGAGTTGAGGGTTGAGAGTGGAGAGTCAGACGCGGCTCGGCTTCCGCGCCAAAGATGGCCAGGCGCTCCAAGGGTTTTAGAAAAACTTCCGTGGCGTGAACGTCCTGCGCTTCGTCGGGGCGGTGCGGGCCGGAGATGAACTGGGCCTGGGAGACGCGCGCCACGTTCTCCTGAAAGATGCCGTCGGGATCGTAGAGGTAGGAGACGATGATGTTGAAGCCGCCGAACCATGCACCTAGCGCCGCGTCCAGTTCGCCGCGGCGCGCGAAGAAGCCGGCCAGCGCGCGGGCCTCGATGGAGCGCACTTCGTTCGCCGAGCCGGCCAGTTCCGCGAGCGTCGCCACGCGCGGGTAGCCGAGCACGGCGAGATGCGTTTGAGGAAACTGTTTCCGCAGCGCCGCCAGCGCGGGCAGCGTGAGGATGAAATCACCAATGGCTCCGCCGCGAATGACGAGGATGCGCCCGCGGCTCACAGTTCAAATTTCACCACGCGGCGGCAGCGCGCGGAGCAGTCAGCGCCGCCTGATTCGTCGCGGCCTTCGCTTCCGGAGCCTTGAACACCGTCAGGCCCAGCCCGACGACGAACAGCCCGAAGGCCACGCGCACGCCGCTGGTCAGGCGCGTGCGGGACTCCGTGGCGACCGACCAGTTGATGATGTCGCGCAGCCGCCACGGCGAAATGGTGAACCACATGCCCGCGAGCACCAGCGCATAGGCCCAGAACGAAATGACCAGCCGCCAGTCCGTGGCTTCCCAGCGCGCGGTGTCCACCATCAGCTTGGCCATGAGCAGGAAAACCACGGCCAGCCCGCGCACGGGCAGAAAATCACGGACGAAGATGCAGGTGCCAAGCCCGACCGCGCTGAAGACGAGATAGAAAATCCGTTTCATGCTCGCGAAGTCGGAGACGTTTTCCTGCTGCACGTAGTAGAGAAACCAGACCGTGCTGAGCAGCACGAGCGCGTAACCGGCGAAGGTGTTGCGCGGAAACTTGCGCGCCGCCTCGGCGTACGCCTTCGGCTTGAGCAGGCCCAGCAGGCTCGGCAGCGCCACGATCAGGCCGAGCACGACCGCGAGCGTCGAGAGTTTCAGGTCAGACATGGCGGGGATTTAAGGGAACGGGGCGGTGAATTCCAGCTTTCGTTGGCCGCTGCGAAGTAGCTGCACCCCGAACCCGCGGGGCGGGGCGGGCAAAACTTTTTTTAAGAAAATGCTCAAGTTCGGGACAGGTGTGCCGATGTTTGACTCAGAATTGAGCAACTTTATGAAAATCGAAATGACCATTCCGACCGTCACGACCCAGAATTTCCAGAGCCTGAGCCGGGCCATCAAGCCGGTGAACAGCCCTGATTTGACCGCCTTTGGGCGCAGCCGTTCACTGGAAATGTCCCTCGCCGAAGCGCCCGACGTGCGCGCGGCCGTGGTCGCGCGAGGCCGGGCGCTGATCGCCGACCCAAATTATCCTTCCAAGACCCAGATGAAGAAGCTCGCCCATGCGCTGGTCGCCGCCGGACTGGGCCAGTAAACGAGGGTGGGCGCGGCTCTGCAGAGCCGCAGGCGACGGGGGAGCGATTGACGAACTCGTCAACCATTCCCCAACACGAGACTGGAAAGTCTGCCGACCACCAATCCGGCGGCGCACGGCCCGTTCGCGATGACGATTCCCGGGCCGCACCAAATTATCCTCCGCCCGGCCCAGTTAGGCTCCGGGGAGTGGCCACCGCTTGCGCGTAAATGCGCTCGACGACCCGCAGCACCGCCTTCGCTTCCTTGAGTCCCGGCTCCGGAGTGCGCTGGAGGCGAATGTCCTCGAAGAATTCCTGCATCTCGATTTTCCACGAGTCATCCTCGCCGGGGAATTCCCAGACGCTCGTTTCCGGCGGACCCATTTGCGGCAGCATCTTGTAGTAAGTCAGTTTCTCCACGCCGTAGCTCCGGCCGAGGCCGTCCATCTGGAGCTTTCCGTCGCGCCCGTAGATTTCGAGGCAGAACATGTTCTTCCACTCGGTGCAACTCGCGTGCAGCCACGCCATCTTGCCGTCGGCATTGCGCAAGCTGAGGAAGGCGTTGTCATCCACCGGCATGTTCCAGAAATACGTCGCGACGTGGCCCTCGACCTGCGTGAACTCGCCCAGAAAAATTCCCGCGAGGTCGATCAAGTGAACGCCTTGATCAATCAGCTCGCCGCCGCCGGAGAGCTTCGGGTCCGCGCGCCATTCCTTGTCGTAACCGATGCGCCCGCCCTGCCCGTAGCGTCCGCGCAGAAACATCATCGGCCCCAGCACGCCGCTCGCGAATATCTCCCGCGCCTTCAGAAAGGCCGGATGGTAGCGGTGATTGTAGCCGATGCGGTAAAGCGCGCCGGTCTCCTGGGAAATTTTTTCCAGCTCCTCCATCTCAGACAGCGAGATCGCGCCGGGCTTTTCCGCGAGCACATGTTTGCCAGCGGCGAGCGCCTGTTTCGCGATGGGCGCGAGCGCGGCGTTCAACGTGGCGATCATCACGCAGTCCACGTCCGGCGACGCAACGGTTTTCTCCACCGAGTCTGTGGCGGTGCAGCCGGGGTAAAGCGCGGCGAGCTTCTGCGCGCGCTCCAGATTCAAATCACACACCACCGTGACCGTGCCGGGCGCGAGCAGTTTCATGCGCTTCTCGCCCACGAGACCGCATCCGATGATGGCGACGCGGGGAGACATCAAAAGGTGGAAGCCGGAAGGCAGAAGGCAGAGAAAAACGACAGACGCGCGGGAGAAGCGCAGAGTCGCCGGAGACGTGGTCGCAAATGCATCGGGCTGTGATAGTCGGGCGCGGCGGCGGGTGCAATCCCCGGTTCGGTTCTCTCCTGGCCGCGCAGCGGCCAACTGATGAGCGCCCCACGAAGCCATAAAATGACAAGTTGCGACTTGCCGTCACCAGCGCCCTGTGGCTCAGACTGCCCGCACTATGAAAACCACCCTCCGTTCGTTGGCTCTCGTCGCCGGTTGCGGCCTGGGCTTGCTGGCCTTTCCGCAACTGGGACGCAGCCAGGGTTTCTACCTCAATGGAAACGCCGGCGTCTCGATCGCCGAAGACGTCGATCTGGACCGCTTCCTCATTTCCACGCCAGGGGCCAAACTGAAGCTGGACCCCGGCCCGCAGTTCAGCGTGGCCGGCGGCTATAACATCAACGCCTGGCTCGGCGTCCAGGCCGAGACCGGTTTCATGGTCAACCGGATTAAAAACCTGGGCCGCTCTGGCGATGACGACAACTACCTGTCGCACATGCCGCTGCTCGTGAGTGTGGTCCTGCGCTACGACCAGCCGGACTGCAAATGGGTGCCCTCCCTCGGCGTCGGTGCGGGCGGCGACATCAGCCTCCTCGCGCTCGACCACGTGCGTGCGCCCAACGGCACCGTCGTGGACGGCTCGGATGGCTCGGCGGTGTTCGCGTGGCAGGCGTTCGCGGGCTTGCGCTACAAATTCCATCCGAACATGTCGGTCGGAGGCGGCTACAAATTCTTCTCCGCCGGCGGCGCGACCTGGAACGTGGAGGACACGTCCGGCGGGATCGAGTCGGGCACGGCCCGCGTCCATTCCGTGGTCGTGGATTTTACCTGGAACTACTGAGCCGCCCGCTCAGGCCAGCTTCCAGCCCGCCCGATACTCGCGGCGGATGAACGCGTCCGCCGCGCGCGTGTTCGTCGCGCGGAGCTTCGCCGAATCCCACTCCAGCTTCTGGCCGGCGCGATAGGCCACGTTGCCGAGGTGATTCGCCTCGGTCAGCCAGCCGGCATTTTGGAAGTTGCAGGTCGTCGGATCGCCGGTCTTGCACGCGTGAATCCACTCCGCGTGATGCCCGAGGGATTTGGGGATGAACGGCTCGGGCCGTTTGAAGTCCGCAAAATCCTTTTCCGGCAGGAGCAGATGCTTGTCGTAACCGGAGAGCAACATGCGACCGTTGCTCCCGATGAAGAGCACGCCGCTGTCCCACTTCGGAATGCCGCCTGTCGTCCAGATTTCCGGCTTGTCCTCGCCCTGATGCCAGGTCAGCCGCACCGGCGGCAGTTCGCCGCGTGCGCCATACTCGTAGGTCGCGTGCATCGAGGCGGGCGCGATCTCAGGATGCGGCGGCGGTCCGCCCGCCTCGATGGTCAGCGGCGCTTGCAGTTTCAGCGCCCAGAACGGCAGGTCGTTCCAATGCGAGCCGAGATCGCTCATCGTGCCGTTGCCGAAATCCCACCAGCGATACCACTTCGGCCCCGGGTAATAGACGTTGTTGAACGGACGGAACGGTGCCGGCCCCAGCCACAAGTCCCAGTCGAGTCCCTTCGGCACCGGCGACGTTTCGGCGGGACGCTCGCTCACGTTGACGATGTCGTGGTTCTTCACGGCGGACTCTGCGGACTGCCGGCCCCACGCGCGCCCGACCCACACATGCACCTCGCGCACCGGCCCAATCGCCCCGCTCTGCACCAACTCGACGACGCGCCGGTAATTGTCGCCCGCATGAATCTGCGTGCCCATCTGCGTGGCCACTTTCGCCTGCGCCGCGGCTTCGCGAATCACGCGCGCTTCCCAGATGTTGTAGGTCAGCGGCTTCTCGCAATAGACGTGTTTCCCCAGCTTGAGCGCTGGCAACGTCGCGAAGGCGTGCGTGTGCTCGCAGGTGCTCACCACCACCGCGTCAAACTCCTTCTCGATCTCGTAGAGCTTGCGGAAATCCGTGAAGCGCTTCGATTGCGGGAATTTTTTCTGCGCCGCATCCAGCGCCCCTTCCGACACATCGCACACCGCCACGATGTTCTCGCTCCGGCCCACATCGCCCATGTTGCTGCCGCCGCGCCCACCCGCGCCGATGATGGCAATGTTCAATTTGCCGTTGAGATTTTGCCCACGCAGAAATGCCGGCGCGGCCATCAATCCAGTGGCCGATATCGCGAGGGTCCGGGCGAAGCGCCGGCGTGACAGCGAGCCGGAAGGGTGGTTGGTGTTCAAAGGCATGGAAAGTTTCTACAGAAAAAGTTCACCCGTTGCACCCGGTAAATTTCTGAGCGTGAAAGTTCTGCGCGCTGCTGCGTGGCGTGGCTGAACTCGCCGCGCCGCGATCAGCGTGCTGCCAGTTGGCAACTGGCAGGGCAGGAGACGGATTTTCATCCGTGGAATTTCTGAATCCGTGGGAAACTTCGCACCTCCGCGCCGCACACTTCGCCCATGCCCGAGTCAGAACAGGCCCGCAAGTTCCGGCGTCGTGGAAGTGCGCGCGCTGAACCGAACCCGGACTGCGGCCCTGGAGAGCCGCGGTCCGCCCTGGCTTCCGGCCTACGCCGCCCTTTCCACTTCGGAATTCGAGTTCAGGGCAGCAGTTGCACGCGGTAGAACAGTTGCGCGTTCGTCGCGGGCGTGGAGAAAATCACCGTCGTGTTCGTGGCGGTGAAGGGCGAGCCGATGGCGGGCCACGGGCTGGGCGCGGCCAGATCGTCTTTCGCCGTGAGCGTATAGCGGCGGCCGGGAATCGCGGGCGCGGTGATGTTCACCGTGCCGCCTGCGTCCACAATGCTCGTGATGGTGAGCGGCGCACCGACCACGATTTGGAAAGTGCGAGAATGGCTGCCTTGTGGAATGCCGTTGTCGATGACGATCACCGTCACGGAATTGGTTCCCGCCGGCTGGTTCACCGGCACGGGCCAGGAGAACACGCCGGTGTTCGTGACGATGGTGGCGGCAGGCGGTGCGCCCGCGAGGCTGTAGCTCAATGCATTTGCCGGCAGATCGGCGTCCGTCGCGGCGTTGGTGAAGGTGAGCAAATCACCCGGCACCGTCATGCGGTCGGCGATGATGGGCAGCACGGGCGGCTGGTTCGACTCGCCGACAAAAATCACCACGACTTGAAACGTGCTGCGCGCCGGCTCGCCGTTGTCCGTGACGCGGACGACGATGGGAAACTGGTTCGTGCCGTCCGGCTCGGTCGGCGTCCAGGTAAAGTTGCCGCCGGCCGTGATGCTCGCGCCTGCCGGCGCTCCCGCGTCGAGCGAGAAGGTCCAGCTCTGTGCGGGCGTGTCGGGATCGGTCGCTGTGGCGGTGAAGGCGAGCGGCGTCTGCTCCCACACGAACTGGTTGTTGATGATGTTCAGCACGGGCGGCGAATTGGTCTTGAGCACGTTGATGCTGAACGTCTCGAAGTCTTGGAGCGCTGGCACGCCGCTGTCCGTCACGCGCACCGTCACGGTGTAATTCGAGCCGCCCTGCGCCTCGGTCGGTGCCCACGAAAACAAGCCGCCCGCCGAGATGCCCGCGCCCACCGGAGCGCCCGCATCGAGCGTGAACGTCAGCGTGTCGCCAGGATTCGGATCGCTGGCCGTGGCGGTGAGGTTGAAAGTCTCTCCCTCGACCGCGACGCGCGGACCGATGCTGCCGAGCACCGGGGCCGCGTTCACCGCGCCGATGTTGTTCGCCGCGCGCGGCGTGCGGTTGGTCATGAAATAGATCGCCCCGCCGCCGTCGCCGTAGCGGCCCTGGCTCACGTCGGCCAGTTGCGGACCGAAGACCACCGCATCCACTTGCAGGCCGGTGTCGGTGAACAGGCCGATGTCCTCGCCGCCCGCCGCGAGCGAGAAGTTCGCGTGCCGGTCCGAGTTCGTGCCGTTGTTCTGATCGTTCTCGTTGTCCGCCCACACGAGCAGGAAACCGTGGGCCGGAATGATCGTGTTGTCCGGAATCTTCCACTTCGTTTTGTTCGTGAGCGAGTCGGTCAGGTAGTAGTCGCCCAAATCCACCGGGTCATTTCCCGCGTTGTAGAGTTCGATCCAGTCCTCGAACTGGCCGTCCACCGGATCGGCGAGCGTGGAAAAATTCTGCGCCATCCATTCGTTGATGAAGACGCTGACCGGCGGCAGCGCGGGATTGTTCGTCGCGCCAGGCGTGACAATGGCGAGCGAGCGGCGCTGGCAGCAGTTGCCGTCCGGGATGCTCCCAATGCTGCGATTCGGACTGGAGTAATCCCAGTTCATGAAATCCAGCACGGTGTTGGTGCCGTGGTAGAGCGTCGTGAGCGCGAGCGTGCCGTTGGTCAGCGGCGCGCGGAAGTTCGCGTGCAATTGTCCCGCGCCCGTCTCGCCCGGTTCGCCATCCAGCCACACGATGCGGAACGCGCCCGGCGCAATCGTGAGGCCCGCCGGGAACGGCCAGCGCGTGAGGTTCGTGTAGCTGTCGGTGAGGTAATAGCCGCCGAGGTCGATGGTGTTCGTGCCCGCGTTGTAAAGCTCCACCCACGGTTCACGTTCTCCGAAGAGGTCGGCCGGTCCGGTCGTGTTGTAGGTCTGCAACTCATTGATCCACACGGTCGGGAAATCGGGCCGCGCCACCGCGAGGGAGTTCGCCGCGCCGGGCGTGTAAAGCGGCACGCTGCCGCCGCTCAACGGTTCGGCGATCAGTTCAATGCCCATCACGATGTCGGAACTGCCAAGATTGACCTGGTGAACTTCCACCGCGAGCACGTTGGTTCCAGCCAGCAGGTTGGCCGTGCCCAGTATGAACGGGCCTTCGTAGGTGGCGTCGCCGATGGTGCGATCGGCGGGTGTGGCGTAGGTCTGTCCGGCAGGAACACCCAGCCGGAAAAGCTCTGCTCCGTTCAGATGGATGACTACCCCGTCGTCGATGACCTGGCGCAACCGCAACTGATACTGCCCCGGAGTGCCGGTGAAATTAAACCGCGCGCGGAAGTAGTAATTCGAGCGGAGCAAGGTCAGCGGCGTGTTCTTCGGCTCGGGCAACGCGGCACTTTCCACGTAGAGCAACCCGAGTCCCTGCGGCCACGCGCTGTCGTTGTAGTTGGTCGCCGTCCAGTTCGAGAGCGTGAGATCCGCCGTCTGGTTGTAGCGCCACAAGTTCGTGAACCGCACCAGCGTCTGCGTCGTGGCGAGTGAAACGTTTGTCGTGGCGACGCCCCAGTTCGCCACGCGCCGATTGTCGCGCGCGCCGTCGATCAATTGCAGCGACGGGCCAAATCCGTCCGCCGTGAGCGACCACGGCGTCACGTCGTCGTAGCACACTTGATCCACCAGCACGTAGTTCGTGGCGTTCGTGGTCACGAGCCACTGCCAGAGCGTGAGCGTCTCGCCGCCATTGTCCAACGTGCCGTTCCATTCGCCGAGGGGCGTGATGCCTGCGCCGTAGGCCGACTGAAATCCCAGCGTGTTCGCGACCACGACTTTGTATTGGCCCGCCTCGATGAATGTGCCGTCGGGGAACGTGAAGTCCACGCCGTCCAGCTTCCAGTTCGAGAGATCGAAGGCGTTCGACACGGAGCGATTCCACAGCTCGATGAACGACGCGTTCGGCGCGAGCGGGTTATACATGATCTCGTTGATGACCAGCTTCTCCTGCGGCGTCTCGGCCGGGCCCGTGTAGGTGATGCTGATGGTGGCGTTGGTGAAGACGACGTTGTGCCGGTTCTCGCCGGTGATGTTCAGCGCGTTCACGCCGGAGTTCAGCGTGTAGAACAGCGTCCAGGTGTTCACGCCCGTCCAGGTCACGTTCTGCTTGATGCCATTGATGCGGATGTCGTCCACGGCCACCGGCGCGGTGCCGGTGATCTGGATGAGATTGCGATTCGTGGAAAAATCCGCGCCGCCGTTCAATGTGATGTTCATCGGCGCAGTGGCGTTCGCGGCGAGGGCGCCCTGAATCGTCGCGCGCCGCGTGGCCACGTAGCTCTTCATGCCCGCGCCGTTGTCGAGCGCGATGCCCTCGCTGACGAGTCCGTTGTAAATCGCATCCACGCGCGCGTCGAAAACGGCGGGCGTGAGAATCTGATTCGCCGCCTCGTCATAGGCGGAATACATCTCGCGCCGGAACGGCACCCAGTTTTGCAACGTGTTGATCGTCGGATCGCCCGATCCGAACAGGCCGTCCGTGGGCGCGTTGCCGCCGTTGTCGAAAACGAAATCAATGTCCCACGGGCAGAGCTTCCAGGGACGGTCCGCGTCATCGGGTTTGAACGCGTAGCAATTTTTTCCGCGCCCCATGGTGTAGGCGTCCCAGTTGCCGGCGATGCGCTGCTGCACGCTGACGCGCGCCCAGTTTTCGAGGTCGAGCCACTGCGGCACGAGCGTGGCGTAGGCGGGGCCGCTGGAGTTCAGCGCGTTCACGAGGCCGAAGAGGTTGGTGTAATTGTTCGCCGAGCCTTGCACCGCGCGCTTGCGCCAGTTCCAGCGGTAGCGGGCGAGTTTCTTCGCGCCGCCGTCCGTGGTGAAATTTTGCAGCGTGGCATCGACGTTGAAGTTGAAGGAGTTGCCGGTGTCGTCGAACTCGAACCAGTCCTCGATCTTGTGCAGATCGCCGTTCGGATCATCGGGGAACCATTGCTCGGCCCAGTCGCCGCCGGGTTGCTGCGTGTCCTCGTAAAGCGTGCCGCGCTGCTGGCCGTTCACGTAGAGCCGGAAGAAGCGGCGATACAGAAACGGCTCGCCCAACTGGCGCAACACGAAGAACGCCATCTGCTCGCGCATGTAAGCGGGGTCGCTGTTCAAGTTGCCCGGCGAGGCGATGGCGAAATCATCGTGGCCCAGCAACGGATCATCATCCGGCGCGCGAAAGACGTAATCGCAAATGCCGCCGAGCGGCCCGCTGAAACCGGGCGCGTGCCACGGGCTGCCGGCGTAGAGCGTGCGTCCGTTGTAGATGACGCGGTTGGTGCCATACACGAACGTGCAGTCGAGCGGCTCGTTGGAATTTTTTTCGCGCGCCGTCCAGTAGCTCTCCGTCGCCGCGGTGATCCAGATGTGATACTGGCCGAGCGTGCCCGTGGGCTGCGGCTCGCCCCAGCGGATGAGGCATTCGCGCAACGGCGGATCGCTCGGGAACAACGACACGCCGAGCGGCGAGCCGTTGTCCGCCGCCTGAATGTAGAACGCGACCATCGCGCCATTCGCCTGGCCGGGAACCGGCGCGCTGTAGTAACCCGCGCCGTTGTTCGTCATCGCGACCTGCGTGTAATTCGTCGCGGGGTCGAGGCGGTAATGCAGAATCAACGACGACAACCCATCGGGATCATTTACGCGCGCGGAGACGGTCACGGCGGTGCTCGCGGCGGGGAGAACGGGCGTGTGCTTCACGTCCGCGATGGCCGGTCCGGCGTTGCCGCTGGCGGCGAGCGTCGCGGAATTGATCGCGCCCGGCGTACCGAACTGCTTCGTCGCGATGTGGTTTGTGCTCGCCTCCAGCCACGCGCCCTTGATGCGCAGCAGCAACTCAGGATGGCCGCGCAAAAATTTCACCTTGGCGCGCAGCGTGCCAGGCTGGCCGCCCGCGAACGCCGAGGTCGTCGCCGTCCAGATGCGGTTCGCGCCCGTGTCGCCGCGCGCGGAGGCCACGACGTGCAGACACTTGCCACCGCCGAACCCGCCGGAGTTTTCCACGAAGCTCTTCGCGTGCGTGCCCTGCCACGTCCAGCCGTTCGCGCCGCTCTCGAAGTTGCCGTTGCTGATGCGGTCGGTGCCGCCCTGAATCGCCTCCACGTTGTCCACCAGCGCCTCGCCCTCGCCGAGCAGGAAGAGTTGCACGCGGTCGAGACCGCCGTTGCCGTTGTCCAGCGTGCCGGTCCATTCGAGCGTGACCCACGGGCTTTTCTGCGACTCGTCGGAATCGCGCCAGTTGGCCGCGAGGCGATTGTCGGCACGCGCGTCAATCAGCTCCAGCGAACTGCCGCCGCCGTCGCTCGCGCGGCCCCAGCGTCCGCCGTCGCGATACGTCACTTCATCCGCGACAATCCAAATGATGTTCGTGATGGTCTGCCCGAATTGGTTCGTCTCCGCGACTTGGTCAGGAAAACTCAACGCCACGCGCTCGCCGCCATTCGCCAGCGTGCCGCCGTAATCGCCGAGGCAGTTCACGGTCGTCAGTCCGGCGTAGTTCGTGCGGAGCCGCGCAGCGTTCTTCGCCACCACAAGGTAGCCGTTGGTCGGGATGATGATGCCGGCGGGGAAGGTGAAGTTGATGCCATCGGTGAATTTCCAGCCGCTCACGTTGACCGCGTTCGTGCCCTTGTTCCGCAGTTCGATGAATTCCTCGTCCGAAATGCCGCTCGCGGGCGCGTACATGATTTCGTTGATCACGAGGTCGTTCACGTAGAAGCCCGCGTTGTTCGTTCCCTGCGTCGCGTTACGCAACGTGTGGAACGTGGGCGCGCCATCAGGGAAGCGGCCCCACGGTTTGCCGTTCTCCTGGCCCTCGTATTTCACCACGTCCACGGTGCGCATTCCTTGGCGCAGGAAAAGCGTCTCGCCGTCGTTGTTCAGCGCGAACCCAAGCTGCGCTTCCGTGAACGCGATGAAGCTGCGGGCCGCGAGGATCGTGCCGCCGGGGATGACGAACTTGTTCGTGCCGGGATCATCGGTGAGCGCGAGGCCGGTGATGTTCACCGACGACGTGCCGTAATTGAACAACTCAATGTAATCGACCTGTGGCAAATCGGTGTGAGCCAGCACTTCGTTGATCAGGATGGTGTTGTAGGAGGCGATCTGCGCCGGCTCCGCCACGCGCGGCGAACCGCCCGCGTTCACGCTCGCCGCCCACGCGCGCGGGTCGTCCTCGCCGTAGCTCGGACGAGCCAGCACCATCGAATGGCCCGCGCCCGCCGCCGCCAGCGGCCACGGCGGATCATCGCGATACTCGAAATCAATCAGCACCGCGCCGCGATCATTCTTCAGCCGCACCGTGCCGGAGGCGTTGTTCAATTTGTTCGAGTTCACGAACGGTCCGAGCGGCGTCGCGCCGCCGTAGCCCGCCACGAAGTCCGCCGGATGCCCCGCCACAAGGAGATAGCTGCGCGCGGCGATGACGGTGTTCGGCGGAAAGGTGTAATTCACTTCGCCGCTGATTTCGTAGCCGCTGATGTTCTCCGACCACGCTTGCGAATTGTAGATTTCGATGAACTCCAGATTGCGCAGGTCGGCGCGGTTCGTCGGGTTGAACATCACTTCTGAAATAATCATCGGCGAACGGCGGCGACTCGGGCCGATCTGCTCCGGGCCGGGGAAGAGGTAGCTGATCGGGAGCGGCTGGGAGTTGAGCGAGAAGGTGCGCGTGGAGTTCGCGAGAATCGTGTTTGGCGTCGTCGCGCGGTCGCGCACGTTGTTGACCGTGAGCGTGTAGGTGACGCCGTTGCCGAGCGTGGAGACGGTGAGAATGACCGTCCTCGAGTCCGCGCCGAAGCGCGCGCTGCTGGTGGTGATGCCGTTGTTGATCGCGTAGTTCGCGCTGTTCGTTCCCGTGGCCGCCTCAACTGGCTCCGAGAAAAGGACGGACACGATATTCTGGTCGAGCGCGCTGACGGTGGAAATGAGCGGTCGAGTGGAGTCCGGCGTGACCGTGAGCGTGGCCGTGGTGGAGTTGGTGCCGCCGTAACTGTTCGTGATGCCGACGAAGTACGTGCTGCCGGATGCGCCGAGTGCAGCGGGCGACACGGAGAAAGTCGGCCCGGTCGCGCCGGTGACGCGCACGCCGTTGCTGTGCCACTGGTAGGTCGCGCCGAGACTGCGCGCGAGCGTGACGCTGAAGGTGGCTGAGCCGCCCTCGGCCACGTTTTGATTCGAGGGTTGCGTTGAGACGATGGGCGGGCCGAGTCCGAACGGCGTGCAGTTCGTGAGATTGATGGGCGCTTCATCCACGCCGCCGGGGCGGAGCCAGCGCACGGCCAAGTTGTCGCCGCCGCCGCCTTCTTTCATCAACGCCTCGATGTAGTATTTTTGTCCCGCCGTGAGCGTGATGGGCGCGGACTGCTGGTTCACTTCCTTGGTCCACTCGCGCGAGGCCGTCCACGCCGCGACGTAGGCGATGCGCGTCTTGTTCGCCGGCGTGGCATCCGTGGAGAGGTAGAGATTGGAGGCGTCGTCAGAGGCGATCCAGAACGTGTATTGCCCCGAGGCGGGCGCGGTGATGAGCGCGCGCAATCGCTGGCCGTAATTCTCCAGCACATCCGTGGGCGCTTCGAAGAGCGAGGTGAGCAAGGTTTCCTCGTCCGGCGTGTTGCTGATGAACTTGGCGGAGTTCGTCAGGTCAAAGACCGTGCCGCCAGCGATGTCGCGAAAGACTTCGCGCAGCACAGCGTTCGATTGGGCGTGCGCGTCGGGCAGGGCGCAGTAAAGCGACACGGCCAGGATCAGGCGCGGCAAATGGCAAAATTTCATACGTCGTTGGGAGATTACGCCGGAACAGTTCCCGAGGAGGCGAGGGAAAGCAACTCAAGCGGTACGCGGATGCCTTCGGGCCCATTCGTCGGCCCTATCCGTTGAGGAACTGGAAAGTGGCAGACGAATTGAGGCAGACGAATGAAGACTGGAAACTGGCGCTCCCAGTTATTCGCTGACCGCCTGCACCGCCGCGTCTTGAAACGCCTCGCGCATGGGCGAGGCATCCGCATTCGGCACTTTCGACCATTGATACATCAGCACGAGGATGAGATCGCGTTTCGGGTCGGCCCAGACTTGCGTGCCGTAGGCGCCGCCGTGGCCGAAGGTGCCGGGCGACAACATGCGCGTGACACCCGCGTTTGATTCCTTCACGACCGCGAAGCCGTAGCCGAAGCTCATGCCATCCACGAATCCTGTGCGGAGTTCGCCGGTCTGCGGGCGCGTCAGTTCGGTGACGGCGGCGAGCGAGAGCAATGGCTTCCCGCGCCACACGCCGCCGTTCAGCATCATTTGATAAAAACGCGCGACATCGGAGGCGGTGGAGAAAAGTCCGCCGGCGGGGAAAGGCGTGCGCGTGCGGTCGGGCAGCGGGCCTTTCAGGAAAAAGATGCTGCCTTCGACGAGCGCGCCGCTGGGGCCGGCCTGATACGGCTTGGCCACACGCTTCAACTGCCGGCGGCTGGGCCAGAACGTGGTGTCGTCCATGTCGAGCGGATCAAAGAGGCGCTGCTGCAAGAACGTCGCGAAGGGTTTCCCGGAGACGACTTCCACGATGCGGCCCAGGGTGTTGATGCCGCTGTTGCAGTATTCCCATTTGCTGCCGGGGGCGAACTTGAGCGGCTGCTGCGAGTAGGCCATGACGAGTTCCGCGAGCGAGCAGTCGCCGCGCGGCGCGGGCAGATCGCCGAGTCCGCTGGTGTGCGTGAGCAGGTCACGGATGCGGATCGGGCGCGCGGGCTTGATGAGTCCGAGTCCCGTCACGGAACGCTCCGAGGTCAGCCATTGGTTTTTGAACTCGGGCAAAAATTTCTCCACCGGGTCATCGACCGAAAGTTTGCCCTCGTCCTGCAACATCAGCACGGCCACGGCGGTCATGGGCTTGGTCATGGAAGCGATCCAAAAGAGGTCGTCGGTTTTCATCCGGCGTTTCGCGCCGAGGTCGGAGTAGCCGATGGCTTCCACCGCCACGACTTTATCGCGCGTGGCGACGAGCGTGACCGCGCCGGAGATGACGTTGCTCTCGACGAAGGGCGCGAGGCTCGCAGGTATCTCCGCCAGCTTGGCCGGATGGAACTGCGGCGAGGCGGCGAACAGCGGAAGGGAAGCGGCCAGCAGCCACGCGGTGGCGAGTCGGGTGAGGAATCTCATGCGCGTGATGTAGCGAAACATGCGCGCGGCGGCGAGCAATTCCTCAGGAGCGCCGGACCGCCATGTCCGGCGTGGCGGTTTGTTCTCCTCACTCTTGGCTCAACCGTTTCTTCGGCGCGTCGAAGAGCAGCGCGTGGGTTTCCTCCAGAATTTTCGGGATGCGTTCGGCGAAGGGGCTGCGCCCAAGCAACGGCTTCCAGTTCACGTCGCGAGCGCGGGCCGCGTTCTCGCCCGGGAACCAGTGGTCGGCCTGGCCCAGCAGGTTGTAACGCATCTTGCCCCACGCGATCAGATCGAGAGACTTGGCGTACGTCCAGAGGCGGAGAATCTCCCGTACGTTGATCTCGCCCGGCACCTCGACGTATTCAGGCAGGCCCTCGAACCATCGCTCGCACCAGTCGCGGCCGAGCGCGGATTCCATCGCCGCGCGCCAGCGTTGCTCGATGGGCGCGATGGTCTCGGCGATGCGGTCGTAGTAATCCATCGCCGCGACGTGTTCGTCGAAATCACCGGGCCGCGCCGCGCCGCAACTCAGCGTGTGAACCTCCGGCCGCGCGAGGCAGTAAAGGTCGTTGAACTGCATGGGCGTGAGCGGCGCGCACATTTCCACGAGGCGCGGCGGCGGCTCGTAAAGTTTCCCGCCCTTGTCGTTCGGGCTGATGATGAACACGCCCATGTCGAGCTTCCGCGCCGCCTGGATGGCCGCCCAGTTCAGGTCGTTCACGAAATACCAGTGGACGTTGAAGTAGTCGAAGCCGCCGCTGTTCACCGCGTCGAGAATGATGTCGGTCGTGGCGTGCGTGGAGAAACCGATGTGCCGCGCGCGGCCTTCGCTCTGAAGTTTCCGCGCCGCTTCGAGACAGCCGCCTTTGCGCAACGACCATTCCAGTTGCTGACGGTTGTTGATGCCGTGCAACGAAAGCAGCTCCACATGATCGAGCCGCAGATACTTCATCGACTTGTCGAAGGTGCGGAGAAATTCATCCGCCGTGGCGGACGGCGCGACCTTCGTCTGGACGATCAGTTTCTCGCGCGGGAACGTCGGCAGCACGGAGCCGAGCTGCATCTCGGACGAGCCGTAGCCGCGCGCGGTCTCGATGTGATTGATGCCCAGCTCGACGGCGCGGCGGATGGTGGCTTCGAGATTGGCTTGGTTGTCCGGCGGCACCTCGCGCGGGTCCACGTCCTGCCATTTGTGCTGATAGCGCATCCCGCCGCAGGAGATGACGGGCATCTGAAGTTCTGTTTTGCCGAAGCGCCGGTATTTCACGCGCGGAAGGTGAACGGTGGGAAGTGAAACGGAAAGCGGGAAGTCGCGCCGGGCAAACGCATCAAAACTGATCGTGATGGGCGAGAAGTTGAGGGGATCTGCGACGATTGTTTCCCATTCGTCTGCCCTCATTCGTCTGCCGCTCCGTGGCCGGAAGGAAAAGCCGGCAGACGAATTGGGGCAGGCGAATGAAAGCCCGGATACAGCAAAGTATTCAGATGCGTCTGCGCTGGGCAGTCGCAACCCCGAGAATCAGCGGCCAGACGCCGGGTGACGCATCAGAAGCCGAGCAGTGCGATAACTTTCTGCGCCAAGAGAATGACCGCCAGCAGCAGCGTGCCGGGAATCAGGCTCATCGGACTGGTGACGGTTCGGTTCACAGTTTTGAAATCGGATGTTTGCAAACAGGACTTGAGCCGGAAGTTCTCCGCCCCGTTTCTGGCATCGCCTTTTCGCCGCACGTTGCTCATCCTCCGCGCATGTCGCTCCTGTTCACGCGAACTCTTTGCTGCACGCTGCTCGCCGTCGGAAGCGGCTGGTCCGCCGTGCCGGGTGCATTGAACACCGGCTCCGGCCATCGCTTCACCGCCGTCTCGCCCGCGTCCCCGGGCCGCACCGGCTTCACGCTTCTGCCCGGCGCGCAAACCGGCATCCGCTTCACCAACACGCTCACCATCGACACCGCCGCGAAGAACCACAACCTCATGCAGAGCGCGGGCGTCGCGGCGGGCGACTTCGATGGCGACGGCCTGTGCGACCTCTACTTCTGCAACGTCGAAGGACGCAACGCGCTCTATCGTAACCTTGGCAATTTCCGTTTCACCGACGTGACGGCCGCCGCCGGGGCCGCGACCACGAACTTGTTTTCCACCGGCGCAATCTTCGCCGACGTGAACGGCGACGGTGCGCTCGATCTCCTCGTCTCCGCGAACAACGGCGGGCCGACGCTCCTGATGAATGACGGGCGCGGACATTTCACGAACGCCACCGCTGGCTCAGGAATCTCCACGCGCCCGCTCGGCGGCACCTCCCTTGCACTCGCCGATCTCGACGGCAACGGCACGCTCGATCTCTTCGTCGCGAACTACGGCGAGACCACTCTCCTCCGCAGCGGCGGTAATCTCAGCGTCCGCACCGTCAACGGCCAGCCCGTGGTCAGCGGACGCGATGCGCGCCGGTGGAAAATCATCAACGGGCGCATCATCGAGTTCGGCGAGCCGAGCGCCGTTTATCTCAATGACGGGAAAGGAAAATTTACGCCGCTCTCCTGGACCGGCGGCGCGTTTCTGGATGAGGACGGCCAGCCGCTCAAGCAGGCGCCGATGGACCTCAGCCTCTCGGTGTTGATGCGCGACATGAACGGCGACGGCGCGCCCGACATTTACGTGTGCAACGATTTCCAGGTGCCCGACCGTTTCTGGATCAACGACGGCCAAGGAAGATTCCGCGCCGCGCCCCGGCTCGCGCTGCGCCAGACGTGCAACTTCTCGATGGGCGTGGACTTCGCCGATCTCGACCGCGACGGGCGCGATGACTTCATCGTGGTGGACATGTTGAGCCGCCAGCACGCGCTGCGCATGACGCAGATGACGGAGACGAACATGACGCCCGCGCGTCCCGGCGACCTCGAGACGCGCCCGCAGATTCGCCGCAACACCCTGTTCTGGAATCGCGGCGACGGCACGTACGCAGAGATCGCGAACTTCGCCGGACTCGACGCCAGCGACTGGTCGTGGACGCCCGCGTTTCTCGACGTGGATCTCGACGGCTACGAAGACCTGCTCGTGAGCAACGGCCACGCCTTCGACACGCAAGACCTCGACGCCGCGCCCACCCCGGCCGTCAAAACGCCGGCCGGTGCGCGCCAGCACCTCACCCAATTTCCTCCGCTCACCACGCCGAACTACGCCTTCCGCAATCGCGGCGATCTGACCTTTGAGGAAACCGGCGCGGCGTGGGGCTTCAGTTCCACGCAAGTCTGCCACGGGGTGGTCTTCGCCGATCTCGACAACGACGGCGACCTCGACCCCGTGGTCAGTTCGCTCAACGCGCCGCCTCTGATTTACCGCAACGAAACCGCCGCGCCCCGCCTCGCGGTGCGCTTGAGGGGACTCGCGCCGAACACACGCGGCGTTGGCGCCAAGATCACCGTGCGCGGAGGCGCGGTGCCGGAGCAATCGCAACAGATGGTTGCCGGAGGGCGCTACCTTTCAGCCGATGAAGCCGTGCGGACCTTCGCCGCCGGCACGCTCACGAACCGGCTGTCAGTGGAAGTAACGTGGCGGAGCGGCGCGATCAGCGTGCTGTCCAACGTCCCCGCCAATTCGCTCTGCGAACTGGACGAGCGCGCCGCCGTTCAAAGTTCCAAGTTCAAAGTTCCAAGTTCAAAGTTCCGGCCCTTGTTCACCGACGCCAGCGCCCTGCTCAACCACCAGCACCACGAGGAAGCCTTCAATGATTTCGCCCGCCAGCCGTTGCTCACGCGCCAGCTCAGCCAGCTCGGCCCCGGCGTCGCGTGGCTCGATCTCGACGGCGATGGACGCGACGAACTCGTGACGGGCAGCGGACGCGGCGGCGCGCTCGCCGTGTTCCATTCCACCGGGCCGGGGGCTTTCACGAAACGTGAACTGCCCGGCGTGGCGGCGGATGATTTACTCGGCCTCAGCGCGTGGGCCGACGGTGGGAAAAAATCTTTGCTCATCGCGCGGGCGAACTACGAAACCAGCGAGGCCGCCGCCGTGCTGACCCTCAGCGCGAACGGCGCGGCGCTGACCGTGCGGACGCAGGCGGTGCTCAAGGCCGCTTCGCCCGGCCCCGTCGCCGTCGCCGACGTGAACGGCGATGGCACGCTGGAAATGTTCGTGGGCGGTCGCGTCGTCGCGGGCCGTTACCCGGAGTCCGCGCCTTCGTACGCGCCGGGCTTGGACGCGGTGCGTGATGTGGGACTCGTGAGCAGCGCCGTCTGGAGCGACCTGGAAGGCGACGGCTTTCCCGAACTCATTCTCGCCTGCGAATGGGGTCCGTTGAAAATCTTCCGCAACGATCAGGGCAAAATGTCTTCGTGGAATCCACGCGTGTCCGGCCCCGCTCTCAACCCTCAACTCTCCACTCTCAACCAACTCACCGGCTGGTGGACCAGCATCACCACCGGCGACTTCGACGGCGACGGACGCCTCGACCTCATCGCCGGCAACTGGGGTTTGAACAGCGGCCACCGCGCGTCCCCTTCCAGTCCCTTGCGTCTCTACCACGGCGACCTCGCGGGCGACGGCGGCGTCCAGTTGATCGAATCTGAGTTCGACGCCGCGCTGAAAAAATTTCTCCCGCGAGAAAACCTGACGATGCTCGCGCCGCCCCTGCCCTTCCTGCGCGCGCGCTATCCGACGTACGCCTCGTTCCGCAACGTGAGCGTGCCCGAGGCGCTCGCCGAGCGCGCCCGGTCGGCGAAGGAACTCGAAGTCACCACCCTCGCCTCGATGCTGTTCCTGAACCGCGGCGATCATTTCGAGGCCGTGCCGCTGCCGCGCGAGGCGCAGTGGGCGCCCATCTTTGGCATCAGCGTCGCGGACGCGGACGGAGACGGCACCGAGGACATTTTTCTCGCGCAGAACTTTTTCGCCACGCGCGACGACGTGCCGCGCCTCGACGCCGGTCGCGGCCTGTGGCTGAAGAACGACGGCCAGGGAAACCTCACGCCGCTGCGTACCGAAGAATCCGGCGTGCAACTCTGGGGCGAGCAACGCGGCAGCGCCGTCGGAGATTTTGATCAAGACGGACGCATCGATCTCGTCGTCGCGCAGAACGCGGGCGCGACGAAACTCTTTCGCAACACCGGCGCGCGCCCTGGCCTGCGCGTGCGCCTGAACGGCCCGCCCGGCAATCCCGACGGCCTTGGCGCAGTGGTGCGTTTGAAATATGCGAGCGGCTCCGGCCCCGCGCACGAAATCCACGGCGGCTCCGGCTATCTCTCGCAGGACAGCGCCGTCGCGGTGCTGGGCATGGCCACCACGCCAACTCACGTCGTCGTCCGCTGGCCGGGCGGCAAGAGGACGGAGACAGCCGTGCCGGCGGGCGCGAAGGAAATCAAAGCGGAGTTTCCGAAATGACGCCGACGCTCACTGGCTTGAACGGAGCGCGGACTGCCGAGTCCGCGTGTTCACACCCGCTGCGTCGTGCTCATCGTCTTGTCGTAATTACGAACACGCGGACTCGGCGGTCCGCGCTCCCATGAACCTTCTCATCACCGGCGGCTGCGGCTTCATCGGCTCGAACGTGATTCATCATTTGATCGAGCGGCCCGAGATCACGCTGCTCGTGAATCTGGATTGTCTCACCTACGCGGCGAATCCGGCGAACCTCGGCGTCCTGCCCGCGCTTCCGAAATATCGCTTCGAGCGCACCGACTTGCGCGACCCTGCGGCGACGGCGGAAGTGGTGATCCGGCACGGCATCACCCACGTCCTGCATCTCGCGGCGGAGAGTCATGTGGATCGTTCCATCGCTGCGCCCGAAGTTTTTCTCCAGACGAATGTGCTCGGCACGTTTCATCTGCTCGAAGCGTGTCGCGCGGCGTGGGCCGGGACTCTGGGCGGCCAGCGCTTCCTCCACGTCTCGACCGATGAAGTGTATGGCGACCTCGCGCCGGGCGCGGCGGCGTTCACGGAGCATTCTCCCTACGCGCCGAGTTCGCCCTACGCCGCGAGCAAGGCGGCGGCGGATCAACTGGTGCGCGCTTACCATCGCACCTACGAATTTCCCGCCGTAATCACGATCTGCGGCAACAACTTCGGGCCGCGCCAGCATGCGGAGAAATTGATTCCCGTGATCATCGACCGCGTGCTCCGGCGGCAGCCCGTGCCGCTCTACGGCGACGGCCAGCAGGTGCGCGACTGGATTTTTGTGCGCGACCACGCCGAGGCGCTCTGGCAGGTGCTGACGCGCGGGCGCTCCGGCGAGACTTACAATCTCGGCGCACGCTGCGAACGCACGAACCGCCAGATGGCCGAGCGCCTCTGCGACTTGGTGGATGAACTCGCGCCGGAGCGCGGCGGAAACTCACGCGCTCTTATCTCGCACGTCGCAGATCGACCCGGCCACGACCGTCGTTACGCGATTGATCCGACGAAGGTGGAACGCGAACTCGGCTGGAGGGCGCGGGCGGATTTTGACGACGCGCTGCGTGAGACGGTGCGGTGGTATCTGAAGCTCATGGGCAACTCGTAGTGGGGCAGCCGTCCCGGCTGCCATCTGTCCCGCTGGCCGTCCCGGCTGGCGGTTCTCAGTGGGGTTTTTTCGACAGGCGGGACGCCCATCGGACGGTGGCAGCCGGGACGGCTGCCCCACTACGGCTCGTCACCGCTTCTGCAAAATCGACGGCGCGGGGAAGGTCACCGTCACGCGCGTCTCGCGGCCCGGCGTGCTGTTGATGGAAAAATTTCCGCCGTTCAATTCGGTCAGCCGCTTGGCGATGATCAAGCCCAAGCCCGCGCCTTGCTGCTCGTACTTCTCACGCTCGAACTGCATGTGCGGACCGATCTTCGCAATCTGATCTGCCGTGAGTCCGCGTCCGCTGTTGATGACATTGAGCGAGAAAGTTTGATCCAGTGCGCCGGCGATCACGCGCACCGGCGTGCCGGCGTCGGAGAACTTGAACGCGTTGTCCACGAATTCCTCGACCACCTTCTGCAAACTGTCCGCAATGACCGGCACGGTGCAGCCGCGCACTTCGAGGCGCAGGTCGTCCTCGCGCTTCCACCGCGCGGCCACGGCCTGCGCAGTGTCGGAAATAATGGGCGCGACCGCCGTGGCACTGCCGGTGGCCGTGAGCAGAATGGACTTCGCGTCCTTGGCCATCAGTTCGATCTGGCCGTAGGCGAGGAAGTTTTCAATCAGCCGGTGCAACCGGTCGGCGGAGAGATGAATCATCCGCGCGTTGTCCAGCAGCTCGGCGGGGTTCATGTCCTGGTGACCATCAATCATGATCGAAGCCAGGCCCATGATGCCGTTGAGCGGCGTGCGCAACTCGTGCGGCATGGTGAGCGTGATTTTGCCCCGCAACTCGTCGAGCTTCTTCTCGGTCTGGCGCTCGGTCTCGGCGATTTTTTCCAGCCGCGCGTTCACGGCGGCGAGCAGTTCCGAGGGCGTGAAGGGCTTGGTGAGATAGTCGTCCGCGCCCATTTCCATGCCGCGCCGCATGTTGGGCCGCTCGACCTGGCCGGTCAGGAACATGAAGGGAATGGTGGCCGTGCTCTCGTGCGCGCGGAGCTGCGCGAGCGTGCCGAAGCCGTCGAGCTTGGGCATCTGCACGTCGCAGATGATGAGGTCGGGGAGATGCTCGCGCGCCATGAGCACGCCGCTCTCGCCGTCCTCGGCCAGCACCGTGTCGAACCCAAACATGTTCAACGTCTCCTCGATGATCATCCGAATCTCGGGAGTGTCGTCTATGACGAGAACCTTCTTCATTGCACGCGCGCGACTCTAAGCATCGCACAAAGATAACGGCAAATGATTCGTGAAGTTTAGGCGCGGCGGAATGTTTCTCATCATTATTTGCAGCGTGACCCGGCGGCAAACAAGCCCTTCGGGCTTGCGGCGCGAAGCATCAATCAATCGCGCGGCGTCACGCGCAGACCGTGCGGCTCCGTCGCGGTGGCGAACGACATCACACCACGCACCGAGGTCACGCCTGCGAACGGATCGTTGTTGATCAAAAGATTCCCGTCGAGGTCCAGCCAGTTGGTCAGTTCCGCGAGGTGCATTCCGGCGGCGGTGAGGATGCTCGATTCCGTCATGCAGCCGAGCATGGTTTTCAAACCGGCCTCGCGCGCCGCCGTCAGCGCCTCGAAGCCGCGCGTCACGCCGCCGGTCTTGCACAGCTTCACGTTCACGCCGTGAAAACATTCCGCGCACAACGCCACGTCCGCCACGCTCACGTACGATTCATCGGCCACGAGCGGCAGCGGCGAACGTTCCTTGAGCCAGATGAAATCCGCCGGCGCGCTCCCGGCGGGCATGGGCTGCTCCACGAACTCGATGTGCCCGTCGCGCGCCAGCCATTCGAGGCGGCGCAGCGCTTCCTCCTTCGTCTTCCACCCCTCGTTCGCGTCCACGCGCAGCAGTTTTTTGGGCGCGACATCGCGCACGGCAGCGAGATTTTCCTCATCGCCTGGTGCGCCGAGTTTGATTTTCAAAATCGGAAACTCTTCCGCTTCGGCGACCTTCACCCGGATTTTTTCCGGCGTGTCTATGCCGATGGTGAAAGTGGTGATGTGTTGGTCCTCCGCAAATTTCAACCCGAGGTAATCGTGCAACGGCTGCCGCGCCTTCTTCGCCGCGCCATCGAGCAGCGCGATGTTGATCGCGCCCTTCGGGGAAAAATCCCCCGGCGAAAGCGACTCGACGTAAGCCATGCTGCCCGCCACGTCGTCGAAGGAAAGCCGTGACGCCTCCACGCGCTCCAGAAACGCGAGGCTCGTCTGCACGTTCTCCTTGTAGCGCGACGACGGCGCGGACTCGCCGTAGCCGATGACGTCATCGCCATCGCGCAACTCGACAAACACCGCGGGGTAAATGTCCTTCCCGCCCTCGCCGAGACTGCTCGCGATGAGCCAGGTGTGTTTGAAGCGCAGATCAAAACGGCGGAAGGTGAGTTTCATTTAAGTTGAGACTGAATGTTAGTGGGGCAGGCGTCTCGCCTGCCACTAGTCCACTGGCCGTCCCGGCTGGTGGTTCTTCAGCCGAGACGGCGAAAGGACTGATGGCAGCCGGGACGGCTGCCCCACTACGAGGGGTTGGAGAGTTCGCGTCGCTCATTTCTGCTCCGTCGGCAGCGCCACCTGCGCCGGGCTGCGGAGATACGCCAGCAGGTCGCGCACTTCATCGTCACTCAAGGCCTGCAACAAGCCCTCAGGCATCATCGAAAGTTCCGTCTGCGCCAGCGACTTCACTTCATTGCGCGGCAGCACCAGGGTTTCATTCGCGGTCACGATGGTCAGCGCGTTCTCATCCTGCTTCGTGACGATACCGGTGATGGCGCGGTCGTCCTTCATCTCGATGTTCGAGGTGCGGTAGTCGTTGGGAATTTCCGCGTTCGGGTCCACGGCGTTGTGGAGAATGTAATCAAGGTCGCCGCGATTGGAGCCGGTGATGTCGGGCGCGATCTTGCCGCCCTCGCCGAAGAGCGTGTGGCACTGCTGGCAAAGTTTGGCGTAGGTCGCCCGCCCGCGCGGCGCGTTGCCGTAGCCTTTGTCCACGATGAGTTTCTTGTAGCGCGCCATGTCGGCGAGTTTGTCCGCCTGCGATTCGCGCGCCACGCCCCAGGTCTGCGCGACTTGTTCGTTCAGTTGCGGGTCTTTGAGATTGCGCAGCAGGCGCACGAGGTCGGCGCTCAAATCTTTCGAGGAAATTTTCTTCTCCGCGACGGCGGCGAGCAGCGCCTTCGCGTAGGCGGCGCGGGAGACCAGCGTGTTCAATGCGTCCTTTTTTTCCAACGCGTTGAGCGAAGGATACGCTTCCAGAATCGCCGCCGGAGTTTTCGCATCATCGTAAGCCGCCAGCCCGCGCAAGGCGCCGCCGCGCATGGCCGAGTCCGTGAGCAACGATTGCAACGCGGGCGGGAGCTTCGGGTCTTTGGCCGAGAGCAGCGCGACGAGCGCATTGCTGCGCGTGGTGACTTTCGCGGCCGGGTTTAACAGCACTTCCCGCAGCGTCGCGAGCGCCGAGGCGCTGCCGAACGTCACGGACAACGACTGGCTCAAGTCGCGCACGCGCGCGTCCGTGCTTTTTGCGAGCTTCTCGGCCACGGGTTCCCAACCGGTGGGCATCTTCACTTCGCGCCGGCCTTTCAGCCCGTCGCTCAGGCCCTTGAGCACATCGTATTGAAACTGTGCGTCGTCGCTGGAGCCGAGCAGTTCCACCAGCGCGGCCAGACCGTCGGCGTTGTCATCGGCGGCGCGCAACGGCGTGGAGAAAATGGCGAGTGAGAAAACCACCGCCAGCCAGCCGCGAGTGAAGAAACAATTTTTCATGAATGACGCGGCCTTGAATACGCTGCCGCAACAGACGGCACAAGCGCGGGGTGCGCTTCACCATTACCAGCGGGGTTGCAAAATTTCCGGTCGCAACCTTCCGACGTGCTCGCCCGGAAGCCGCTCGTCCAGCGTGCCGGGCGCGGCTCGCTCGCCTTCGACGTGGCCGTCGAGGAACGCCACGTTCGCGCGCTTGCGATGGCGGAAGTGCGCGTTGGGATAGCTGAACGAACCCTCCGCCGCGTCCACGTAATACCATTCCTCGAGCAGCGGATTTTCCGGCGAGGCGGGTGCCTGGAAGTCGTTGATCTGCGCGGCGTCGGCGAAGAGCGCGGTGCCGGCGGTGTCGCGGACGAGTTCGGAATTCACGGCAGGAAAATCATTCGTTGAGGCGAGATGACGATTGTAGCCGTAGCCGAAGGACGCGCCCTTCGCCTTGAGTTTGAAATGGCCGCTCGCGTAATTCAGCGATGGACAAATCTCGATGCCCAGCCCTTGCACGTAATCAAAGAGCGGCCCTTGCGTGGCGTCGAAGCGGCGCTCGCCCTCGACGCCGTTCTCGATCCAGCCGAACCAGTAGAGCGCGCCGCCGTTCGTCTCGTAATACTTGAAGGGAAAGGTGCGCCCGTCGTGGTCGTCGAGATACATGTGCGTGGCGAGACCGAGCTGGCGAAGCTGGCTCACGCACTGGATGCGCTTCGCCGACTGCTTGGTATTCGCCAGCGCGGGCAGCAGCAATGCGGCGAGAATCGCGATGATGGCGATGACGACGAGCAGTTCGATGAGGGTGAAGGCGCGAACGTGCCCCCGGCGTCCCGCCGGGTCCGCGCTCGACAATTCCAAACGCACCTCCCCCGTCGAGCAGCGCCCGTCGTCAGCGAGCCTCCACCCGGCAGGATGCCGGGGGCACTCCTCGCGCCGATGGCTCATGGCTTCACCGCCTTGATGCGATAAAACGCGTTCGTGGGCGGGTTTGTATCCTGCAACCACATCGCCCCGTTCACGCCGCCATTCGTGGGTGAGACCACATTCCACGAGTTGAAATCTACCGTGCGTTCCAGCGCATAAAACCAGTTGGTCCTCGACGTGAACGTCGCGCGCCAAATCGAATTGGATTTTCCACCCGTGAAATTTCCCACCGGCGCATCCGGCACCGTCACCACGATGTTGTCCACCACACCGTGCGCGAGGATTGAACCCCAGAACTGCGTTGAGCCAGCCTGCACGGCGTCGCTCCAGTTGATGATAGCCAGCGTGCCCACGCGGAAGTCGGGATACGCGGCGAGCGCGAGATCGCTGAGGTAGTTCGACGGCGGCTTACCGAACGGCAGGCCGTTGCGCGTGACCTGCGTGCGCAACACGAGATTGCTGTAGCTCATCGTGACGCGGAACAAATCGCCCGTGGTCAGCACGAGCGGATGATTGTCGCTGAAGGCCACACGGTTGTTCGTGGAGATGACCGTGGGCGCAAAGGTCGCGCCGAAACCAGAGTCGGGAAAGTAATCGAACTCGATCGTGTTCCGCACGCCGTAGGTTGCGCTCTGCCCCGCGCCGCGAAAGGCGCTCGGATTCGTCATGCTCACGGAGTTCACGAAGCCGAGCGCGAGTTGAAAGGTGTAGGGCTTGTTGCTGCTCGTGCCGATGGCGAGGTCGCTCATCTGCAAATCAAAGGCGATGGTGAACGGATCATTCGTCGAGACAATCGTGCCCAGCGGCAGATGGAAGAAGCTGTTCGTGCGCGAAGAATCCCAGGTGACTTCGAGGTTCTGGTTCGTGGCATTCCAGCGGAACAGGTTGGTGTCGCCGAAATTTTTCCAGCCACGCGCACGCGGGTCGGTGGAAAAATTCTCCGAGAGGACCGCCGCGTGCGCGAAGCACGCGGCGGTCAGGAAGAGCAAGAACAGCAGACGCGCAAAAGTGGGGCAGCCGTCTCGGCTGCCGCTCGTCCACTGGCCGTCCCGGCTGGTGTCCTTCAGCCGGGACGGCCAAAGGACTGAAGGCAGGCGGGACGCCTGCCCCACTACGCGGAAGCTGTCGCGCGGCCATTCGAGCGACCACTGGCTGTTCCCGAGGGGAAAAGTTGCGGAGCTTTGGCGAATGAACGCGCGCGACAGCATGGCGTGGGGCGGGTTGTTGGACTGAGCCGCTCGCGCGGCGGCCTGGCGGCTATGCGATGATCCGAGCGGATTCAGACGCGCTCGTTCGGCCGAATCGATCGGCTGGACGACAGACGTGGGGTTGCTGAAGACCGAATGCATG
>Ga0163150_10001527_pt1 | contig 38645 bp, 31 predicted proteins | sample OliLakLV19P2IB_FD_148628 | JGI IMG/M metagenome (GOLD analysis project Ga0163150, IMG submission 148628) | Freshwater microbial mat bacterial communities from Lake Vanda, McMurdo Dry Valleys, Antarctica - Oligotrophic Lake LV.19.P2.IB | ecosystem: Environmental > Aquatic > Freshwater > Lake >... | reverse complement strand
GGTCAGCCCCCTCACCCCAACCCTCTCCCCCGCAGCTTTGAGCGGGGGAGAGGGTTGGGGTGAGGGGGCTGACCAGGGCATGGACTATGTTTTTCACCGTCACGCCTCCACTTCTACGGGGCCATCGGGATGGGCGATACAGGCCAGGCAGAATCCCGGATCAACTTCGGCGGAAGGAGGATCCGTATAACGGACTTTCCCCTGAAGGAGTCGGATCGAACAACTTCCGCAACTTCCCGCCCGACAACCCGAGGCGATCTCGACCGCAATGCTTTCGGCAAGTTCCAGAATGGACTTCTCCTGATCGGTGCATTCGGCCGACCGGTGGGAAGTCCGAAAGTTGACAGGAACCGGTTTGGCCATCGTAGACGAAACGGGCTTTTCAATACCTGGTTTTTCGCGATGCAGCGAAGCCGGGCCAAACGCTTCCCTGCGAATCCGTTCGTTGGGAACTCCCCAGTCCAGCAGCCCTTCATACAGTGTGTTCATAAAGCCGGCTGGACCGCACAGGTAAAACAGGAATTTGCGGTCAGGCAACATCTTGCGGATTGACTCAATCGAAATCCGGCCCTGGATTTGATAATCCTCGCTGGGACGGTCCGTCTCCAGTGGCGCCGAGTAGAAGTTGACGACGGTCATCGCAGGATGGGTTGCTGCGGTCTTGGCCAGCTCTTTCCGGAAAATGTGATCGGCGCTATTGCGGTTGCCATACAGCAAAACGATCCGGCGGCGTGAATGTGATTTCACGAGTTGAGCGATCATGCTGGCCAGTGGCGTGATCCCGACTCCTGCCGCGATCAGAACCAGTGGAGCATCGCATTCGTCCAGAATGAAGTCACCGGCCGGCGATTTGACTTCCAGAATGTCACCAGGCATCAGTTCGGAGTTGATCCATCGGCTGGCCGAGTCGTGACCGGCAGCTCCGTTTTCGCGAGCCACCTGTTTGACCGTCAATTCGTAGCGGTTTTGTTCGATCGGACCGGAGATGCTGTAACAGCGTACCAGCGGTTTGTTTTTGGAGTCGGTCCGCAGCCGAAGCGTAAGGTATTGTCCCGGCAAGAAACCGGCTACCGGTTTTCCGTCAACTGGTTCCAGCCAGACGCGGCGTGAACTTTCCGTCTGGTTGATTGCGGCATGGACCTGGAATTTCCGCCAGCCATTCCATCCACGATTGCTGCCCGTAGCTGGTTGGTCCGAACTTCGTTGCCGGACCCCCGATTCCTTCCGGTCCAGTTCTACCCGCATGTCCGATTGCCACTGGCGGAACTGCCTTCGCACGAACCGGACTGTCATCCATTCACGGACTGCCCATGCCGAAAGAATCAGCAACAGGGGCAGGCAGAGGCCCATGCCCAGGATTGTGATGATGGTGGCAGCTTCCGGCATTTTCGTCCTGGTAGCGTCGTGAAAGGCTTCCATGCAGTCGCAACAGCGACACCAATTGGCTGCGGCAAACAGGAAATTTTCCGCATTTCCGTACGGATTGAACTATCGACGCACCGCAAGGACCGTGTGCAACTTGGGCCCGGTTGTGCTGGTAACCCGGGACACGCGGGTCAGGTAAGAAGATCCGGCTGGCGAAAGCCTGACGATGTTGCATCGACGTACTGTCAGGTTGCCTGACGCTTCAGGCTTTCTTCGCCGATCTGCCGGAGCATGTCGAGCGTAAAGATTCCGGACGAATGCCCGTCGCTGAACTGGATGTGGTAAGCATAGTTGCCGGCGGGACGCATCGAAATGATGTCGAGCGGCTGGGCCTGGGCCGCAGAGAGGACGGGCAGCATGCCGGTTGGCTGCTTCGGCTTGGCCATCGCCTTTTCCAAACAGGTGGCACAGGGGCAGGCCCGCCGCAAATGAAGGAAGCGGATTTGATGCACCGCGCCGTCATCCCACTCGATTTCCAGACAGGCGTTAGCGGTTTTGTCCAGCCGAACCGGGATGAAATCACTCATGCCGTTGCCTTTGGCGGCGCCGTTTCGCGAATGCGCGACAATGTTTCCAGCAACCTGACGACTTCACTGGCCAGGTTGTAGTGAAGCAGCCCCACCCGAATCATTCCCTCCGGCTCCATTCCCATTCGCGACGTGAATTCGACGGCATAGTAGTTGCCACCCCAGACAAAAATCCCTTCGTCGGCCAGCATTCTGGCCAGTCGCGAAGTCGGGATTCCATCCATCGTGAACGAAACGGTCGCGAACCGGTCGGCCGTACGGTTGGGATCGGTAATACCGTAGATCTTTACGCCATCGATCTCTTGCAAACCGGTAATCAAATGCCAGACAAGTTCCGATTCATACTGGCCGATCGCCCCGGCCGCGCTGACCAGTGCCTTCCGCCGATTCATGTTCTTGTCACCGGCCACTTCCCGTCCGATATCCGCCAGGTAATCGATACAGGCCAGGGCTCCCGCGATCGCCTCGTGGTTTTGAGTTCCGGTCATCCATCGCCACGGGATGTCATTGGACGACGGCCGGACCTTGTAGGGCTGGATTTCTTTCAGCCGTTCGGCCCGGCCCCAGATCGCCCCGAGGTGTGGTCCGAAAAACTTGTAAGTGGAAAGGGCCAGCCAGTCACAATTCCAGGCTTGGACATCGACCAGGCCGTGGGGGCTGTAATGAACGGCATCAAGAAACGTTTCTGCGCCAACCGCGTGGGCCATTTTTGTGATTTCGCCAACCGGATTCAGGCCGCCCGTCGCATTGCTTGCGCATCCAACGGCAACCAGCCGGGTCTTTTTCGACAGCAGCGAGCCGAGATGGTCCAAATCGACGACATAGTCGTCATCGCGAAAATCGGCCATATGGACCGTTGCACCGGCATCCCGCGCAGCCAAAACCCACGGCGTAATGTTAGCATCATGATCAATGGCGGTGACGACAATTTCGTCGCCCGGTTTCCAGGTCCGGGCCATCGCGCGGGACAACGCGAAGGTCAGCGTCGTCATGTTGGGTCCAAACATGATTTCGTCGGGACTCCCAGCGCCCACAAAATCGGCCATTGCCTGAAAAGCGTTGTCGAGCATCTGGTCGGTTTCTGCACTGGTCGCAAATGGACCGCCGTGATTTGCGTTGGTTTGCAACAGATACCCGCTGACCGCATCCGCGACCCGTTTGGGAACCTGGGTTCCAGCCGGTCCGTCGAGGAAAACGACAGGATTCCCGTCCTGTTCCCTCAAAAGGGCAGGAAACTGTGACCGGCAATTCCGTGCAAACGCATCATTAAATTTTTTCATCGTTGATCCACAAACCGTTTTGATTTCCCTTCGGAACGGGGCAAGCTGCCGACTTCCACACACTCCACTTCTACCCGCAAACCCAGGCGGACATGCAGTTCCTTCTGGACCCGATCGGGTTTCGACAAGCGGTCTTCGATTTCGATTTTCAGCTGGTCCATTTCTGATTTTCGCGATGCGGTCATGCGAAACTCGACGATTTCCGGAAATCCGCGCAGGATCTGTTCGATGGACGATGGGAACACGTTAACGCCCCGAATCACCAGCATGTCGTCGCTGCGCCCGAGCACGCCACCTTCCAGCAATACGAAATTGCATTCATCGACCTGTGTGTTCCATCTTGGTCGAACCAGGTCGCCGGTCCGGTAACGGATAACGGGCGATCCGGTCCGGCCCAAACTCGTCAGTACGAGCTCGGACAGCTCGTTGTCTTCGGCCAGCCCGCCAGTTCGAACAGAAATAAATTCCGCGATAAACTCGCTTTCAACAATGTGCAGTCCCCTCCCCTGCCTGTCCCCTGTGCCCCACGGGCCGATCTCACTGGCTCCCCCGTGATCGATGACCCGGGCATTCCAGCTGGCCTCGATCCGGGAGCGGGTTGATGGAATCGATCCGCCTGGTTCACCGGCGACGACGATGGTCCGGATTCCGCAATCCCGGGTAACGATTCCGTTTTCGGCGGCGATTTCGGCCAGATGCAAAGCGTAGCTGGGCGTACAGAATAGCGCCGTGGCGCCGGTCGATTGAATCACATCCAGCCGGCCGAGCGAGCTCATGCCGCCAGTCGGGATCACCATCCCGCCCCGGGCGGCGATCGCGTCGAAAGCACTCCAGAATCCAACAAAGGGTCCGAAGCTGAACGCCAGGATGCAGCGGTCTTTGGGCTCAATCTCCGCCGCGTCCAGTACATACTGCCAGGTAGAGATCCACCACTGCCAGTCTTCGTTCGTGTCATAGACAATCATCGGGCGACCGAGCGTGCCGGACGTGCGATGATAACGGACGTAATCATCGGTCGGCCAGGTCAGGTTCCGGGGGAGGCTTTTGCGCCGACCGTCCGGTGCCAGGTCCGATTTGAATGTGTAAGGCAATTCGGCGAGTTCATCGAGCGAATCCAGCTGCAGACTCTGAGTACCAAGCTTCTCGCAATAGAACCTGTTGGCAGGCAGAATCGAATGCAACTGGCGGTTCAGACGCAAAAGCTGGTGCCGGCGAAGGTCCTCAGTGGACAGCCTTGCCAGCCGGTCCCGTTCGGCACGGGCCGATTGAGCTTGCGGATTCAAGGCGTGTGCAGCTGTTTTCATGAACAACATCATAGCCGGACCGGCACGACCGCGAAAACGGGCGGCCAATTCCCGGGACGAGAGACCCTGAACCGGCCAGCTGTGGTTAGAATGCCCTGCCCATTGGCGGGGCGGCCGGTTCGCTCCGCCGGGGGATCAATAATTCCCGGGAGAATTGCCTGATGGCCTTCCACGCCCAGCACGTTCGCGCAGCCCTGTTGCATCTGAAGAAAAACGATCCGGTGATGCGGAGCATTATCCGGCAGGTCGGACCGTTTACGCTGAAAGTCCAGCGGAAGCATTACGAGATGCTGGTTCGATCGATCGTTTCGCAACAGATTTCCGTCGCTGCGGCGCGAACAATCCTGGCCAGGTTTCGGGAGTCGCTGGAACCGGACGGGTTTTGCCCGGACCGGATCAGCAAAATGACCGTTGCAAAACTTCGCAAGGTTGGTATCTCGCAACAAAAAGCCGGTTACGTTCTGGACCTGGCCCAAAAAGTTTCGTCGGGCGATGTCGATCTAAAGAAGATCTCCAGGGCAGCCGACGGTGCCGTGGTTGAATCGCTCACATCGGTAAAGGGAATCGGAGTCTGGACCGCGCAAATGTTTTTGATTTTCAGCCTTGGTCGCTTGGACGTTTTGCCCGTAGGTGATCTGGGACTCCAAAAGGCCGTTCAGAAAAACTGGTCACTCGAGGCATTGCCCAAACCGGCTGAGGTCGAGGCAATGGCCGAACCCTGGCGGCCTTATGCGAGCATCGCAACGTGGTATCTTTGGCGATCGCTCGAAGCATGACCATGACAGCAGCGGGATGCATGCAGTCAATTTGGCAGTACGGTTGTATTGAGTGGATTGAAAGTTGCTGGTAAACCAGTCCGTTCAATTACACCAGGTTCAGGGAAGAATCAGATGTCGGTGGCCGATGCCGGAAACCCGAAAGCTATGGACAAACCCGCCAGGCCTGGCTGGTGGGTTCGACGCCATAGGCGAAAAAACGGTAACCGGGTGAGCCAGTCCCATTGGGCGGCGTACACGGCTGCGGAAGTTGCAGAGGCTTCGATTCCCCTGGAGTGCCGCATGAACTTGCTTCGGCAGCACGGTGATTTTTCGGTTGCATATTCTGCGGCGACCCAACCCTTGATGGAATATGTTGGCGACGAAGACGGGTTCCTTGCGTTTCGCCGGCGATGGGGATTGGCTATTGGACTGGGGGACCCGGTCTGTGCCCCGGACCGGCGGGAAGGGCTGATCAAAACCTTCCTCGAACAGCATCCTCGAGCGAGTTTTGTGCATTGCACGGAATCGACGGCGGAAATCCTCCAGTCGATGGACTATCGAATCAACGAGATCGGAACGGATTCCAGGCTAGACCTCAACGACTGGACGTTTGGCGGGAAACAGCGGGAATGGTTGCGTTACGCCGACAACTGGATGACCCGTCGCGGGTACGTAATTCGCGAAGGGAGTTTTGCGGAAAACAAGGCCCAGGTTGAGCAGGTCAGCGAAGCCTGGCGGCAGACCCGAACGGTCAAACGCAAGGAAGTCCGTTTCCTGAACCGGCCCATCGTGCTGGGGGACGAGCCTGGTGTGCGCCGGTTCATGCTGTATGACGGTGGCGGTGCGTTGCAGGCGTTTGTCCTGTTCGATCCGCTGTACAGAAACGGGGCCGTCACCGGCTATGTAACCTGCATGAAGCGGCGAATGCCCGACGTACCCCAATATGCCGAGCCGGCCATTATGAAACGGGCGATCGAAATATTTCAGGCCGAAGGGGTCCCGTCTGTCTGGCTGGGGCTCTCACCCCTGGCCGACATTGAGAACAACCGGTTTCGGACGAATCGGGTGTTGCACTGGACGACGCGATATTATCACGGGGCGGGCTGGATCAACCGTTATTTCTACAATTTTCTGGGACACTCCCAATTCAAAGCACGATTTCGTGGCGAGAAACACCAGGTTTATTACGCATCGCCCGTCCGCTGGAATACGCGACGACTGTTGGCACTGTCCAGTCTGTGCGGCGTGATTTGACATCGGTCGGCCCGAAATCTCTGGTCGAGTTGGCCTCAATTCCCTTCGTCCATTTTCATACATGAATTTCCCCGACCGTTTTCTGGTTCGACATCTCCATCATTTGCCGATGGTGGTGATTCTGGTTGACCAGGCGGTGATCAGTGGTACACGTTTGATCACCCAGGTCGCGGTTGGCCGGTTTGGTCCGGACCAGCTGGGTCTGTTTGGCAGCGCGATGGGTGTTGTGATGACGATGGTCTCGCTGCAGGAGGCCCTGGTCTCAACCCCGTACACGGTATTTGCGCCACGGCAGTCCCGGGAGAAACTGTCTGCGTTTGCATCGGGGGCACTGCTGGTCCAGCTGTTGATGATGAGCCTGCTGACACTCGGTTGGGTCGGGATAGTTTTGTGGAAAGGATCGACGGGCGGCTGGACCGGCGGGATCCTGCTGGTGATGACCGCGATGATCTGGTTTGCGCCTTTTCAGTTGCTCCGGGAGTTTGGGCGACGATGGATGCTGGCCAACAATCTGCCGCGCCCGGCATTGTTGCTGGACGTTGCTTCGACGGTTCTCGTGGTTGGATTGCTGGCTGTGGCCGTCTGGCTTCACTGGATCAATGCCTGGTTGGCACTGGTCCTGGTGACTGCTTCCAACGGACTGTACGTTTGCCTTTGGCTGGCACTGTATCGTCGCGAGTTTCCCGTTCGGACGACTTCGCCGCGGGAGTTCGCCTCGCTCAGCTGGAGCTACGGCCGGTGGATCGCGGGCGAAGGATTGTGCAGCGTGATCATGATGTACTACCTGGTCTGGCATTTGACTTTTTTCATGGGAGAGTTCCAGGCCGGACTGTTCCAGTCGTGCATGACGGTGGTCTTTCTTGCCAACCCGTTTCTGTTGGGCTTCGTCAGTTTTCTTGGCCCGCGGGCGGCTGGTACCTGGCACAAGTCCGGTTGGCTGGCGCTGTGGCGGCTGACGTGGAAGTCACTGCTGTTTGTCGTGGCGGTACTGTCGGTAGTGGCGGTATTCCTCGGATTTGCCGGGGAATGGTTATTGGTAGTGGTTTTTGGCGACCAATACGCCGGAAACGGACCGGTCGTAACGATGCTCGGCGTCGGAATGATCGGACTGGGGATCAGTTACGTCATTACGTGTACCCTGCAAACGGCCGGACGACCCGATGTGAATTTTCTCGGATCGGTTGTCAGCGGATTGTTCCTGGTGGTCTGGAGTTTTCTGTTTGTGCGCGAGGAGTTGATGACCGCTGCAACGGGATTTGTACTTGCGGTATTTCTTGGTGTTCTGGTCCGGGCCATCGGATTGTGGATTGCACCCAGGAATCCTTCGCCGCCGCCGGTCGAAGGCTATCCGGTTTGACTGGACGTGACTAATCCGGTGCCGAAGCGATCGCGCCCTGACAGCCGGATCCGCATCCCGCTGTGCATCCAAAGCAGTGTTGTCCGGTCACGATTTCCCGGTTGGACAATATACCCAAATCAAATTCATCAATCGTTTTGGGACCCGGCCCGGCCAGGTTCAATTCCAGCATTTGATTGAAGTCGCAATCGTACAATTGCCCATCCCAGCCAACCGAAAGTGTATTGCGGCACATCAGACCGGGGATCGCCAGTGGATTGAAGGCATCGACCAGTTTCTGCATGTAGCGTTCGTATTCGCCCGTTTTCAGCAGATGGTCGAGGTAACGGCTGACCGGCATGTTGGTGATCGTAAACAGCCGATTGAACCGGATCCAAAATCGCGAAGCCAGTTCATGCCGGTAGGCGGCTTCCAGTTGGGCCTGGTCGGGTGGGAGGCTGGGACCGACCGGGTTGTAAACCAGGGTCAGCATCAGCCCGCTCGCCGGGTCACCGTACCCCAGCCTGTTTAGCTGGCGAAGTGCTTCGACCGATTTTGCGAATGCTCCGTCACCCCGTTGTGCATCGGTGTTTTCTTCCAGGTAACAGGGGAGTGACGCAACAATTTCCACGGAGTTGTTTGCCAGGAAATTGGGCAAGTACTCAAAACCTTTGGCCAACAGGATAGTCAGGTTGCAGCGATCGATAACGTGCCGGTTCATGGAACGGGCGGCAACAACCAGTTCGCGAAAATGCGGGTTCATTTCCGGCGCGCCACCGGTCAGGTCGAGCGTCGTGATCTGCGGATGATTTTTCAGTACCCTGATACAGGAATCGATCGTCGAACGGTTCATGATCTCGCGACGGTCTGGTCCTGCATCAACATGACAATGACCGCAAGTCATGTTGCACAGCTTGCCAAGGTTGACTTGCAGGATTTCAACCCGGTCGGAAATTAACCGCTCGATTCCCGCCCCGCGCAGTTTCGTTTGAAACCGGCTGGCGTCATTCTGGGGAGCCAGCATCACCAGCTGTTGCCGGGCCTGGGCAAGCGGGTTGCCCTGGTGTTTTAACGAGGTCCTGGCATTCATGGCGCTGGGGGGTTGGGGACTGGCAGGAAAGTAGAATGGCCGGCAAAGTGACAATGTTAGCAGAAAACCGGGATGGCAATCTGCTGCTTGTCCGACCATCCGATTCCCCAAATGCGATAGAAAATTTCTTTCGCCGGCCGTGGCGACAGCCATCGGCGGTGTCTATGCTGAACCAGCCATGCGCTGTGAAAAACCTCAATGACTTTGGCGAGCTCTTCAGGACAGTATTCCCTGGCAGACCAATTTCAAACAACCTCCTGACGTTGGCCGGAACCGGAAACCTGTATGATTTTTTTTGTGATTGTGATCGCTGCACTGGCTGTCGCGTTTGCCAACGGCGCCAACGACAACTTCAAAGGCGTGGCCACGCTGTTTGGAAGTGGGACGACCGATTACCGCCGCGCTTTGATTTGGGCGACAGCGACGACGATGCTCGGTTCCATCGCGGCTTTGGTTCTTGCCGGCGAGTTGATTCAAAGCTTTGGCGGCAAGGGACTGGTCGACGCATCGGTCACGGCCAATCCGCAGTTTGCGGCGGCTGTGGCATTGGGTGCCGGGATGACTGTCCTGTTGGCTACACGGTTGGGGCTTCCCATCTCCACCACGCACGGGTTGATCGGAGCGCTGATTGGTACAGCCCTGGTAGGAGGGTCTGGACTGAACTATTCCAATCTGGGAGCCAAATTTCTGTTGCCACTTCTGATCAGTCCCGTGCTTGCACTGTTATGCACCGGCATCCTCTATCCGCTGTTTCACTTTGTCCGGAAACGGCTGGGTGTAACCCGTGATATTTGCATTTGTGTTGGAACGGAAACGGTGGACCGGGTTCCGGCTGGTTGCCATGCAGTTGCACTGGAGCGTGCCGAATTGCTGACTGCAACATTGGGGAAGACGGCGACGTGTGAGAGTCGCTACCAGGGGAAAGTGCTGGGAGTTTCTGCGGGTGAGACGCTGGACAGGTTTCATTTCCTGTCTTCCGGAATGGTCAGTTTTGCCCGGGGGCTGAACGACACTCCGAAAATTGCAGCGATGTTGCTGTTCGCTCCCGCCTTCGGGATTTCATCCAGTCTGATTGCAGTCGGCATGGCAATGGCGCTGGGTGGGCTGTTGTGTGCCAGGCGGGTTGCCGAAACGATGAGCCGGAAAATCACGCCGATGAACCACGGGCAGGGATTTACAGCGAACCTTGTCACCGGACTGATTGTGATCGGTGCCAGCCGGATCGGATTGCCCGTTTCGACGACGCATGTCAGCTGCGGGTCGCTGTTTGGAATCGGCGCCATGACAGGTGGCGCCCGGTGGAAAACGATCGCGACGATCCTGTTGTCGTGGCTGGTGACGTTGCCGTTGGCGGCCGGCCTGGCGGGACTGAGCTTTGCCCTGTTACAACTGTTCTAACCACAGACCCGGCCGGACTCGCCAGATATCCTGAAATACCGGATGTACCGTGAAAAAGTTTGAAGACACTCTTTAACCCGGACTGGCCTGTTCGCAAAACGTTTTCACGCTGTCCATGTCATGTTCGACCGCTTTGCTGACGATGCCCATGATCATGGGAATCATTGCTTTGGCCGGAAAACTGTATGGTCGGGCATTCATTTTCATGTTCATTTTCACTCCATCGGATTCCTGCCGGACAGTAAACACCGTGTCCCAAATCGTGCCGCCAGCATCGGACGCAAGGCGGACGTGCTGGTTTTCGACCAGCTCGGTGACTTCCAGCACAGTGCCCGCTTCCTTGCCATTCATGATTCGTGTTTCACGGAATTTCGTACCTGCGCCTAATGTCAGGACTTCATTTTCCCAGACCATTCATGGGGTGACAACCGGAATTTGCCTGGTTGGCAGGTAATGGACTTACTTTTGAGGGGAAGCAGGCTGGCCCGGAACGGTTTTGACCAGATTGGCAGGCCGGTCAATTCCAGTCCGGACGCGGTCCCGCTAGAACTTGTGCCGGTATTCAATTCGGGCACCGTGAAGTTCGTTGGCGTTGTCGAGGAATCCATACATGGCGTCCATCCGGATCAGACTGTGATTGCTGATCGGGATTTGATACCGGGCGCCGACGCCGTACTGGTTACCAGACGCGTTGCGGGTTGCGTCGTCGCCCATTGTGCCGAGAAAGGCAGTTTCCAAAACCAGTTGTTGGGTAAAATTGGGCGCGAGCACATTCATCCCGAGGGCAAGGCCAAAAGTGTCGTTGGCCGTTGCGTCGAGTGTCGGATAGCCGGTCAGGTTGTCGGACTCGAACAGGATTCCCGTGTTGCGGAGGACTCCACCCGCTGCTGCCTGTCGGGCCGCGGACTGGGGCCGGTCAAATCCCGCGAACAGGTTCAGGTAGGGGTAACGGTTGTAAGGCGAGCCGGTGATCAGTGAATTCTCGCTTAATAACAAAACTCCGTCAGCCGTATTCGGTCCACCGTCCGCGGATTGCCCTGCATTGGCGATCACGCGGGTCGAGTTGGAGATGAAACCATACCGCCGCGTGTAGCCAATTGAGATGTTGTGATAACTCCGGTCCAGGATCGCGTTCCGGTCTTCAAGAAAAGCGTAATCGGCTTCGACGTATCCGTCCCAGGCTTCGATAAAGGCCATGATTGCATAGATTTTCGCGGCGTTGTTGTCGTTGCCAAATGCCGGGCTGTTCAGCTGGTCCATGCCGAACAGGAACGTGATGTCGATGTTCGAGATGTTTAGCGCCGGCATGTTTTGGGCCGGGATAGTCGTGGCAATTCCGAGAATTGTGTCATCCATCCAGACGCCGTTTTGGATCACGAGTGGCATGACGCCTACGGAAAAAGGGAGATCGAACGGAAGTGTTTTGTTGGTCAGGCCCCCGGCCATCGCGCCGAGGTCACCTTCGAAATAGCCGAACAGCAAATCGGCGTTGAATTCCGATTCAAACCGGTCGTCGTCCAACAACCAGCGCGTCGAGTTTGCTCCCTGGGTTAGTGGTGTGATAAACCAGTGAAGCCGTTCGGTCGATGTCAGCCGCAAATCAAAGTCGAGATTCAACTGTGATGCGATCAGCGAAGTTGAGTCGCCGGCCTGGCTGTTGGATGCATAAGCGGTGCGCTGGTCACCGGCCACGATAAACTGAAACTGGTCGGGGTTGTGGTAGCCGAACCAGCTGCGGCTGGGCGGGATTTCACCACGGTTGTACCACGACCGGAACCACTCGATGGCAGGACGCTGCGTGGGTTGGCATTGTTTTCCGTTGTAGACCGCCATGTTGGCTTCCGGGTCGTGAGTCGGGTTCCAAAGCAAATCCGGTTGAAAATCGGACTGTTCCGGTGGAATGGCCATCACCCGACTGTCAATTTGTGGCGGAGGCTGCGCGCGGTGTTCACCGATTCGGGGTTGCTCTGCAAGCTGGAAACTGGTTGCCCGTGCAAGGTCCGGCTGTTGCGGCACCGGCAAACCAGTTTTCAATACCGGTTCCGGCTCACTGACACGCCGCTCGCCAACGCGCCCGGAAGACGCCGCGAAGATCGTGGGTTCAGACGTTGCAGGCGGGAGATGATACCGGGTTCGCGGGATTTGCTCTGACGGGCTGTCCACGTTTGGCAAGGCTGTCCCGTCGGGCATTCCATTGTGGACTGGATCAACAATCGCATCGGCCCTGACCGGATCGATGGGATAGCGGGATACGGCCTGGGGCAATTTCGTGTTTTCCGCATGGAACGGAAAATCCCCGGAACCAGTCGTCAGATTTACAGGCCAGGATTCGACGGTTTGCGGGCTGGAGTTTGGGTCTGATGGGTTCGATTCAAGCCTCTTGGCATCTGCGCGAATCAATTGAATGCGGGCGGTTTCAACGAAGTCCGTTTTTGCTTCACCCGTGTTGAGAGGTCCCTGGGCTGGTGCCATGTGCAGAATCAGGGATTCCACCTGTTCCGGAATGGATGCGGCCGGTCCTGAACCGGCTGGCAGGCTGGCCAGCAACACGATCACTCCAATGCCGCCGACGCAAAGCACCTGTGCCGGTGCCAGGAGGGTTCGGTTTGTTCGCGCGCCGGATTGCATGGAGTCGTCGTTCGTTGACCGATGGGGGCGTTATTCCTGGACTTCGAAGACCACCGACTGGACATGAAAATCGACGGTCCATTCCTGCATCGAACGAATCATGTCGGTTGTGGCGTTACAAAAACGCATGAAATACATCGGTTCGGCGCGGGATCTCAGCCGCACCGTCAACCGGTAGGTTCCGGGCTGTTCCAGGAAGCATGCCGGAACCGAATATTGGGCGCGGCGATTGCCCGTTGGCGGAATCGAGTGGGCCTCCATGCGGATGAATGGCGGATGGTTGATGACCGTTGTCGGTTGTGCCGGAGGGCGCAGGAATGGGATTTGGTCAAAGTCCACGTTAACCGGCAAAGGCATTTCCCGATCGGTCCCTTTGACATTGGTGGTCAGGAATTTGGTCTGGAAATTGACCAGTTGCCGGTCCATCGGCATGCGTCCGTTGGTAACATCAATCGAATGCAGGTCGGCCAGATCTCCATACGAATCGAGGTGGCCGGATTCCCACAGATGCTGGCCATCCGGTCCGGTGAGAACCACATTGACCCAGATCTGGGGTTGGGCTCCCAGGGATCCGCTGGGCATGTTGTGTCCGGTGTTAGTATTGGTCACGACATATTCAAAACGGAGCGGATATCCTGGGCGCGGGTCGCATTGGAAAAACGGACCATCAACCCGCGAACCGTTTTCGAGGACCTGTTTGCGCAAGTCTTTTTTGTAATTCAGTTTTGCCAGGTTGCGATCGACTTTGACCCGGGCATCCATCCGGTCATCGACGTTGTTCCAGACGTCGGGGAACCAGGTCCTGATTTGTCCACCGGCGACAGCCTTTTCAAAATCAGCGAGTCCCCATCCGGCACGCCAGTCAAATTGTTGCCAGTCGTTAAATGACCACCGATCGGGTTCTTTTTCGAACGGGAAAATTCCAGGATGTGCCGTCGAATAACCCGGACCGAAGAAAACATGGTTGGAGTGTCTTCGTTCGGGGTTGACCGATTTGCCATCGACAACAGCTGCCGGACCGAACGAGTATCCCTCATTGCGCCCGGGGACCCGTCCCATGTGACAGTCCTGGCACGAGACCCCTTCGCGACAGGCGGGAGATGCTCGGTACTGGTCCCACACGACTTCGAGTTTGATCCCGGGCTGGACCGCAACCTGATGACACGACATGCAGAAAGTCGACTGGTTCAGTTCTTCGAACTGGATCGTGCGGTTGTGAATGGCTTGGGCGGGCGCGGTTTCCTGCGGGGATGATTTGACTTTGAAGAAATCCCTGTACTTGAGTGCAATTGCATTACCCGTACCGTCGCTCCCGCCGTAAACCGGTGCGTGAATATCGCCCGGTTCGATTCGTCGTTCACCATTTGCCTTGACGTAAGGAGTTTTAACCCGATGACAGGCGACGCAAGTGACCCCTTCGCGAAAAACTTTTGGCCCGTCCCAGATTGGCCGGGTTCGATCCGCGCCCATGGTGGTTGCGACGGGAGCGTGGCATCGCAAGCAGAAATAACCGACGGTTCCCTGGGACAGTTTCGTGATGGTCTCTTCGAATGCGTGGAACATCGGCGAGACGGCTGCGTTGGCATGGCCGCTGCCGGCCCACTCGTCATAGATTTGTTGGTGGCACGTGGCGCATTCGGAGGCCGAAGGGAATTGGGATTTGGCATAGACCTCGAAATGGGGATCGGCATCGCCGGGCCGATGGGGCAGCATTGGTCCCCCCTGGTCCAAGCTGTGTGGAGCAACATTCCACGATTTCTCAGGGACAATTTGCGGTGCAGCCGAATTGGAATTGAGAAGTGGGTATCCTGTCGAATCCGTTTGCCAGGCCGCCATTTCAATTCCTCCAGAGTCGCTGAAGCAGGCGTCGGGGATTTTTCCCTCCAGACCGGATATTTCTCTGGTTTCAAAACCGGCAGGTTGATGAAGAGGATAAATGCCGGTGCTGTCACTGGATTCGACAGCGTTTTTGGCCCAAATCGCCAATGCGGTCTGGGCGCCAGGGTCCATTTCCGGAGCCCTACCCTGTTGAGGTAGGCCGATGAGTGGGCTAACCAGCCAAGTGGCCAGAACCATGCCAAACAGGCTTGTGATCGGGAGTTTTCCCGTTTTTTGCATCGTGCAACCATTCTGGCTACCGCCAGTTCCTGGACCGATTCGGGGAGCAATGTCTGGTTGGCGAGGCGTTGGCGCGCAACCAACCGTGTTTTTGCTTATCGACGCCGAATCACCGGAAAATCCAGCAGAGTTTGCCTGATCCGCAGTTCTTGACAGGGGCGGGGAGCGATAAAGTCTGACTGAAGGAAGGAATCCAGAGAATTCAGCAGGTCGAATCCCGGGTTTTCGCCCGGAAGGTTCTGCAAATCGGGGGGTGGCCCTTGCCGAGAGCACGTTTCGGGCCTTATACTCCTCCGTTTCGACCATTTTCGTAAAATTGGCAGGTTGATAGCGATGAAGGTACGCGCCAGCGTTCGCAAAGTTTGCGAACATTGCAAGGTAGTCAAACGCAAGGGTCGCGTGTACGTGATCTGTATCAATCCACGCCACAAACAGCGGCAAGGTTGACGGGTCAGGATGTCCCTGGGGGGTTTCTGCAGACGTCTGGAAATCGCCATGCGGAGTCGATTTTTCTGACCCGCTTCAGAATAGAAACTGGTTCTGGGTGGTCAACCAAATCATGTCCGTCTAGAACAATTAATCTGATGCAGGTGACTGTCGTCAGAACCATGAAATATTAAAAAGCTGGAGACCGGACCGGTATGCCCCGTATCCTTGGTGTCGACGTTCCAAACGACAAAAAGACAATTATCTCGCTGACGTATTTGTACGGCGTTGGGCCCCACGTGGCCCAGGAAGTTTGCGACAAGGCTGGAGTGAACTCCGATGTGCTTGCCCGCGACTTGAGTGATGAAGATATCAGCCGGATGGCAATCATCCTGGAGCGTGACTATACGGTCGAAGGCCCGCTTCGCCGGCAGACCCAGCAGAATATTGGCCGTTTGCGGGACATCAAATGTTATCGCGGAATCCGGCATCGCCTCGGCTTGCCGGTACGTGGTCAGCGAACGCGGACCAATGCACGCACCCGGAAAGGCCCGAAGAAGACGGTTGCCGGCAAGAAGGGGGTCAAGGACCTCAAGTAGTTTTCCGTTTCGTTGGGCGAATTGAGGCTGTTTCCGGTTTCGGAGCCAGCTTCAATCCGGTTGGGTTAAAGACATAGTAAACCAGACTCTGAATATTGGACGTACCCCGTAATGGGCAAGGCAAAAGCAAAAAAGCGGATCCGCAGAAACGTTACTTACGGTGTGGCACATGTTGCCGCCAGCTTCAACAACATCACGGTGACCATTACGGACACCAAGGGTGAAACGCTGTGCTGGGCCAGTGCCGGAACCTGTGGTTTCAAGGGAAGCCGCAAGAGTACGCCGTTTGCCGGCCAAATGGCTGCCCAACAGGCTGCCGAAAAGGCCATCAAATTTGGCATGAAGGAAGTGGATGTTCGGGTCAAGGGTCCTGGCAGCGGTCGCGAAAGTGCGATTACTGCATTGCAATCAGCGGGCCTGAACGTCAAGTCGATTGAGGATTGCACACCAATCCCCCATAACGGCTGTCGTCCACGCAAGAAGCGCAGGGTCTAGTATTCGGGAGCGGGTCGGACCGGAGAATTGACCAGTCGCGAAACGCCTGTTGTTCCTGTTTGTTTTTATGACAGTTTCAAACTGTTGGAGATTGAATCGATGCATATTCGCTGGCGCGGACTGGAACTTCCCAGCAAGGTAGAAGTTGATCGTAGCACGCTGTCCCGGAATTACGGCAAGTTTGTGGCCGAACCGTTCGAACGCGGTTTCGGTGCAACGATCGGAAACAGCCTTCGACGCGTTCTTCTGAGCAGCCTGGAAGGGAGCTCCATCACCGAAATCAAAATCCGTGGAGCCAACCACGAGTTCACCTCGATCTCGGGCGTCGTCGAAGACGTGACCGATATCGTGTTGAACATCAAAAGCCTGGTTGTCAAAAACAACAGCGAGCAGATGAAGGTCGTGACGGTCGAAAAGAATACGGCCGGTCCAATCACCGGTGCCGATATTCAGACCGGTGGCGAAGTCCAGATTATCAATCCGGAGCATGTAATCTGCACGCTTTCGGTCGACACCCCGTTCATGATGGAGATGGTGGTCCAGAATGGTCGCGGTTACGTGCCGGTCTCGGAAGCCAACAGCGGACGTGACCAGGAAATCGGAATCGTGCCGCTGGATGCCATCTACAGCCCGGTCACTCGCGTCCGTTATGAAGTCGAAGAGACCCGTGTCGGTCAAAAAACCAACTACGACAAACTCAGCCTGGAAATCTGGACGGACGGATCGATCACTCCGGAAATGGCTCTGGTCGAGGCCTCCAAGATTCTCCGCAAACACCTCAACCCGTTTGTCCAATACGTCGAACTGGGCCCGCAGGTCCATTCCCAGCCCCGTCCGATGGGCGGAGTAGATGCAGCTGCCGAGTCCCGGTTGAACACACCGGTTCGCGAACTGAATCTCGGTGTTCGGGCCAACAATTGCCTGGAACATGCCGGAATCCGGACCGTTCGGGATCTGGTCCAATACACCGAAGACCAAATGATGGAGATTCGCAATTTTGGCGAAACAACACTGGTCGAAGTTCGCGAAAAGCTTGCTGAAATGAATCTGCATCTGGGAATGCGGGTACCCCGAAGTCCGATGATCGGCTAAAACCGGCGCGGATCCGGTTCAGTCCGCATATAACCGTTTCAAACGTTCCTGTTGCAAAACCACCCGTACCCTGACTAAAAAGCCATGAGACATCGCCGTAAAGGACGCAGACTCGGTCGCAGTTCCAGCCACCGCAAGGCGTTGATGAAGAATCTGACCACGGCTCTCTTTCTGACCCGTCGCGATCCGGATTTCTATTCCGGCCTGTTTCAGTCCGATGGCAAGACGGAAGTCCAGCCTCCGCGCTTTCCCGGCCGCATTGTGACAACATTGCAAAAGGCCAAAGAAGTTCGTCCGATGGTCGAAAAGTGCATTACGATTGCCAAAGATGTATTGCCAGCCCAGCGCGAAGCGGACAAGTTGGGTACAACCGCTGACCGCAATTCCAGCGAATGGAAAAAGTGGCGCGAGAGCGACCAGCACAAGCAATGGGTTGCTGCCATGGCTCCTGTTGTCACTGCACGCCGCCGTGTGTTCTCCATGCTGCGGGACAAGACAGCGGTCCGGATCCTGTTTAGCGAGATCGCACCGGAAATGGCTGATCGCCAGGGTGGTTATACCCGAATTCTGAGAATGGCCACGGTTCGACTGGGAGATGCCGGTCAACAGGCAATTCTGGAACTGGTCGGTACCGAATACGACCGGGTGAAAAAGACCAGCCAGAAACCCGAGTTCGCAAGCGAGTAGCCGAAACAAATCGCGGCCGGCCGTTTGGGTTTCCCGGCTCCGCATGCTTCAAATACCGGTTTTTCCAACCGGTACTGAATCCATTTTTGAATGAGTTCAAGTCAAACAGGCGGGCCAACAAGAGTTGCCCGCCTGTTTTTTTGCAGTCATTTTCCTGCGGGATACCATTTGCCGTCCCGCCATAAACACTGGTCCGGGTCAAATCCATAAAGAATTCCTGCAGTCATTGGCTGCGGAATTTCAACTGGCGGAAACCGGGAGGTCGTTGCCCAGCCAACGTCCTGGGGCGGTTGGCTGCCACTTTGCAGAAAGTCAACAATCGCGGTTTCCAGACGCACAAGTTTCAGTTTTTGTGTGGATGACAACGACGTTGCCGAGGCACAATCCTGAAGTTCATCGAGTGTCATGATCATTTGCCACTCCTGCAGGTCCAGCTGCTCGAGCCCAACCATTTGAACGCCAGGCGTGGCCCAAACCATCCCGCGACGGATTTTTCGAACCTGTTCCAGTAGCAGGGCGGCTGCATTCCGGTCGGGCAATTCAGGGTCTGGGGTGGTCTCGATCGTTCCAGTACCCCCTTCGTTGGCCCCTTCCACTAACCCATGCGCAATCCCAAACCGGATCAGCTTGTTTCTGACCGATTCGTCCCGTTCCAGGTTGCACAGGATGACGAGCGATTGCATGGCTACCGTCGGCCCGGTCTTTCCGTCGTTATTGTTTTTTATGTCCAGGTGCAAGGCAATGACCGCCAATCGACGGGACAGTTCGATCGCTACCGGATCAAAGCGGAATCCCGCCAGCTCTTCGGCATAATCGAGATAGCCAGCGGGTGACTCGGGGCCTAGTGACTCCAGCCGGGCCGGATCAATCGATCGATGCCATGTTCGAATTCCCGAACGGGGCAGGGTTTCTGATGTCACGTTGGTTGCGGTCAATTCCAGAACAATCACGTCCGGACCAATTCGCGTAATACGGCCATGAATCGGTGTGGCATCATTTTTAAGCCAAACAGTATCGGCATAGGATGGTCCGGCCAACTGTATGCAGAAAAGAACAGCAAAGAACCAGGTACCACCGACAGCCCGAAGGAATTGGTCAAAAATAACTTCCGGGATCCTGGGAGGTGGAGGCTCCTGCCGAAACAGGTTCGCCTCGAAAGTATGTCTCGGCCGGAGCCTCGACCTCCCGAATTGGCAAACAAAAGCGGAAGTTGTACTTGACCCGGTCCGAAGCCGGGTATCGACCGTCAATCGCCAGTAAACCAGTTGATTCATGGAGACTCCATTGTCGCCCGTTGCACCAGGTAACGGCGTACCAGGGTAACAAACTCCAGCGATTCCGATTCGAGCAACAATAGCTGCTGCCCCAAATTCGCCGGCTTACCGCTTTGAAACTGATTGTCATTTGCCAGGCTCTTTCCGGTTTCGCGTTCGGGCAAGTTGTGCCTCAAGCGGTCGACTGATTGACGAGCCCAAATCGAAACGGCCTGCACGGTGACCTCCAGTTCGTTTCCACCATCTATTCCCATCGCGATTTGAAACCCGGAATCACCGGACTCCCGCAGGCCCAGACCGGATGCAGCCAGACGGATAGCCTGGACAGAAGGTGTTAATTGGCCAACCGTTTCGTTGTCGGCAAGACCCAGAATCTGGCGTCGGGTAAAGTACAGTTTCCCCAGCGTCTGCCGGGCACTCAGCCATTGATCCCGTTTCCGGTTTGCCGATTGCAAAGTTTTCCGGTCGAGAATCTGGATAACATTTTTCGAAATCGACTGACTGCATTTGGCCCGCCAGTCACCGCTTTTGTCCAGTCGAAATCCCGGGTCGGCAACGAGTTGAGTGATCGAAATTGCCTGGTCAGAGTTGATCGGATCGATCCCGATTCTGTCAGCCAGTGCCATTCCGAAGGTTGGCCAAAACCGGAATGCCGGCAGGGATTTCTCGACGGCCAGCCATTCTTCGATGGGCATGTCCTGCAAAAACCAGTTGGCCAAAGTATTCGCCGTCGCTGCGGAAACGTCGTCCATGCGGGGAGCGATCCGTTGCAAATCCTCGAGCGCCAGGATGCGATGACCTGATCGGTCAGGATTTACGCTGGCCGATTCAAATTCTGCGATTGCTTCATCCAAAGTCCGAAAGTCAGCCGGTGTGGCCTGGGGCAGATTGCCCGGTGAACCGGGTTCAGCAACCACCTCTCGATTCGCGAATGGTTCGTATCGCCACGGTGAGGCCGTTTGGCGACCGACTGCCTGATTCCCTCCGGGCGGATCCATTTGCACAATGACTTGCAACGCGTCGTTGACGGCCTGTGCGGTCAATACAATCGATGCTGGATCATCGGCCCGGTCCAACTGGGCCATCCGGGCCGCGTTCAACGACCGATCCGCGAGGTCCGCAAGTTCCAGGATGGCTGCGTATCGCTTCCGGACCAGTTCCGATGAAACGTCGCGCATAGTGGACTCAACCAGTCTTCCCAAAACGATCTGCTGGTCGCCGCTGATCCGCTGAATCACAAGCCTTCCGATCAGGTCACGCAGCGAAGCCGGTCCGACCTGTCGCCAAACTTGAATCCACGATTCCAACTCAGTCTGACCAGACCCCAGAATTGCATTCCGAAGTTCTTCTTCCAGGTGCGAAATGTTTTCCGGTTTTGCCTGCACGACGCGGAGCAACAACCGGTGCCGCCACTGATTCGCCAACTGTTCGGGAAGGTATTGCAGCGAAAACTGGTGAAGCGGACCGGTCACGGCTAAAGCCTTCGAAACCGGCAGGGGTTCCTGATAAACGAGTTGGGACCACCACTGAAGTATCAGGCCGGCAGGTCCGTTTGCACCCAGTCGCGTCCTGTTCAGCGAAGCCAGAATACCTGGTGCTGACACATTCGAATCGTCATTTTTCGAATTCCTGTCCATTTGAGCGGTCAATTCGGCCAGTCGGACAGCTCGCCGCAATGCTTCGGACGATACTGGCACTGACTGGACCCGGGTCTCCAGTTCGGCCGCAAAGGCAATTTCCCATCCAGTCATTTCGCCCCGCTCCGGGTCGGCAGTGAGCAGAATGTCCAGCAGGTCCGCAACGCTTTCGGGAGCCGGCCCAAATGGATCAAGTGAAAGCCCGGCGATCTGCGAATACGTCTCGGCGCGGTCCGTAGCGGATTCATGGCTCAAGCGGTTACACAGTTCTGACAAGGGACGGCCTTTGTCGATCGACTCAACCAGAGCATCGACCTTGTCGCCAGGAAACCAGTCAGCCGGATGCGTTCCCCGGGGTACTTCATTGTTTGCTACAGTGTCCGCTTGATTCCAGTTCCCGCGGCGAACCTGGTCTGCAAGATTCGACGACCATACAAGAATCCCGGCCAGTATCGCAATCAGAAAAAGCAGCTTGACCGCTTTTGCAATTCGCCGCCTTCTGCGGGAGGCATTGGCCATCACCACGTGGTTGACGGTTCCCCGAACCTCGGTTTCCGTCAGGCCCCAGCCTTTGCCTGCATCAATCAACTGCGAAACAGTTTCCGGCGCCGCTCGTCTGGCCGATCCAATCAGGCCCGTTGCCAGTACCCGAAAACTGGCTTCGGTATCGGTACGGGAAATTCGCCGGATATCCAGGTCTTCGCAACAGGAATCCAGCAACTGGTGAGCCCGTACCTGGCCGATCTGAAACTTGTCGGCGGCAAGATCCAGCAACAATTTCTCTTTTCCCAGGGACAGAATTCGACCGGCGATACTGGCAAGGTTTTTTTCGGCGGCATCCAGAAAAGCCTGTTCGTAGCGGCTGTACGATTGCACGGCCCGGGTCTGATTTTTCAGTTCGTCCAGACATTGTTGCCACTGATCGTGATCAAGCCGCAATTGCGTGGCCAGCACTTCCAGCTGCTGTTGGCACTCGACCGTCAGCCCCTTGCTCGCTGCAACGACTGCCGCCGCGCGATCCAGAAATGCCCGAATTCGTGGGTCATTTGGCATTATTCACAGCAATCAAAAACCTGTTGGGCCCTGCCCCTCGGTCCGGTGGACTGGCCAGGGCGGGGCGAATTGTCATTGCCAACGGGTTCGATCTTCACAGGCTGGTCTCAGTTCCAATTGGCGTTACCGCCGGATCCTCGGATAACGATCGAGCCATTCCCCGGGCATCTCCGGGTCCAGCTCAAAGGTTTGCCTTCGAACGGTTTCCGCAGCTTCCTGGCTGTCGTTCAGCAGGCACTGATAGAGATTATACCGGGACTCCCTCCACAATTCGCTGCCTGGCGGAAAAAACTGTATCAGTCGCTGCCACCGTCCGGTTCCCTTCTCAAATTCCCCATTGGCCATATTCATCCGGGCCGCAGAAAGCAATACGTCACGGTCATTGGGATACGCCTGAAGGATCAGGCCGAACAGCTTGTCGGCCATACTGTTTCGACCCATGCGCACGTACATGTCGGCCAACCGGCCAGCAATCAGTCGTACGTTCGGATCCCGCTCGATCGACTTGGAATCTGCGCCGGAATCGTCAAAAACTGCCTCGTACGTTTCCAGCAACAAGTCAAAATTGGTTGATCCGGGATCTGCAGTTTCCCATTTCGGTTCGAGTTGCCTGACCTGTTCGAGCAAAGCGGCAGCATACCAGGGTCCGGATTTCGGGTGCCCGATCGTCCATGCCAAGGCCCTTTTTCTGGCCCGGTCATTGCCGGTCATTTCTGCCAGTTGCATCGTGGCGAAAGCAGCTTCACCACGCAATTCGATCGCAGTCTCCTGATTGGCCGTTATCCGCTCCAGCTGTTCCAGCAGTACTGCCGCATCAGCTGCAGGCATCAAAGCCCTGTTTTCCCGGGCTGCCTGAATTAACCCTGACACGGCCCAGGTCCAGGCGGCCGATTTGTCCGTTTTCGAATTCAGCAACGATCGGACGATGGCCAGGGCCTGGGAAAAAGTCTCCTGTTGCAAACCCATGTCCGGATCACCGGCCACTTCCAGTAACCTGGTCAGCAACTCAACCTGCGCCGTTTCATTTTCCGGAAACTGTTCCAGATACTTCTTCCAAAAAGCGATCCCCTGCTCCGCCGGCCTTTGCCTGTTTTCCACAATCAACGACTGCAGTTGGGCCATCCCGCCGACCGGATGATCAGGAAACCTGATTGCCAGATCGTTCGCATCCTGCTGTAAGAGCAGTTGTTGGGATGGGTCGGTCGCAGCAAGTTGAACTCGCGATTGCAGGAGCAAAACCGCTGCCCGTTCTGGTTGGCCAATTCGCAATCCGGCGGGCATCGCCAATACCCTGGATGCATCTACCGCAGCAGTCTGCCAATCGCCCAACAGAAAATGTATCTCGGATGCCGTTAACAGAAACCCTGCTTGATAGTCAGCCCGGATCGTCGTATCCAGCAAGGCGTAACCTGCATTCACCTGATCTTGCGCAAGCGTCAGTTTTGCGCCCGGACCTTCGCCAGGATTGTCCCTGTCAGGATTGGCAACAGGTTGCAGGTATCGCGGAAACGGGTTGTTCTGTTCCGTGTCGCCGGATTGTGACTGAACAAGATACTCCCCCAAAAGCCTCGCACTTGCTATCCAGCAGGTTGTAAATTTGTTTGGTGATTGCGGAATCTTGTCCGAAGTCCAGTCGAAAAGAGATTGATGCAGCAGCCGTTCATCGGCCATCGCAAATGCCCCAACGGCTCGCCAAATAATGTCGCGTCGCGTTTCCATCAAACCGGACGGCGTTTGCCTTCCGGCCTGTAGTGCAGCAAACCAGACTTGCGAATCCACTGCGCCCGTCATGCCCGGAATCGACAGCGGCGTCTGCTCATAGTCGGCCAACAGCCGGTCGATTGCCTCAAAACTGCCAGACCCGGCCAGAACGCGAATCCGGGAGACCAGGTGGCCGGCAGGATCTGCAGCACGTTCGATCGCCGCCATCACTTTGCCAACGTCCCCGGTTTGAGTTCGCAGCCGGCAAATGGCCAGGGACTCCAGTGCCCCGATTTGCCAGTCATACTCCGGTACCATCGCATCCAGCTGGCCGGACGAGATTTGCGGATCGGAGTCCAGTCGCAAGATTTGTTGCAAAGCCCGAACAGCTGCCAGGGAAGCCGTTTCACCTTCCGCGTCCAGCAACACCTGACGCATCGAACCATGGGCCAGCAACATCGTCCCCCGAAATCTGAGCAGCGCGTTATCCGATTGGCTGGTTTGATCCGCAACAGCTATCGAATCCAGTTCGCCTTCGATAGCCCGGAGCACCAGTTCCAGTTCACGGGTAATCCCGGCAAGGGATTCGTTGCCGGATAGCTGGTTTTGCCACTTTTGAAAATCCTGGTCGGTAGCCTGCAATCGCGCGGCCAGGACCGCCAAACGCAACTCTGGACCGGACAGTTCGGGCCAGGAATCGATCAGCCGTTGCATTTGCGCGGGGTCCCAGGCGAAATCAGGATGGCGCGGGCCGCCGTCCAGGAATTGAAGAGCATATTCCTCAACCAACCGGGTGGCGATCGAACGTGACTCCTGCGAATCTCCCAAACGAACCAGTTGCGCATGCAATTCATCAATCGTCAAATAGTCCAGGCCCAATCGACGAAAGAAACCGGTCGTCCGGTCCAGTTCGTCCTGTGGCCAGACGACTCGCGGCATTCCAAAACTGGCGAGCAGTAAAAAACCGACACCCAAAACGCAGGTAATAAATTTGCGACTTTTGGATCTCCTGGTCCCCTCACCCCGGCCCTCTCCCCCAAAACGCGAACGGCTCATTTTGATTGAACAGGAGTTCATTTGGTTTTGAGAGCGTTTTGGGGGAGAGGGAGGAAGGTAATCGCGGCCTCAAATGATGCGTGGCAGGTTGTATTTATTGGCCCGGGAGTCTGTTCGTCGTGCAGTCCAACTTCAACATACCCTGCAACCATTCCCTTCGGAACATCAATGCGAATTAACCAGAGGGGTGGTCAGCGGGGATGGTCGACGCCGCCGGCCAGCCACGTAACTGGTGAAAAACCGGCCGCCCGGCAAATCGAAATCATATTGGCCGCTTCGCCAAACGGCACGCCATCGCCAACCTCCACAAATGCCCCCTGGGATTTGTCGGAGAATGTGCGGAGCATTCCTGCGATTCGTTCCGGGTCGCTGGTACTGACTGCCCCGAACCGGTAATCAGTTTGGTCGCCTGTCCGTGACAGGCTGACGATTGCCGGCTCTACGATTGATTCGGAATTGTCGGCAACGGCCGGACGGGACGAAATCGCCGTGTTGAGATCCTGTTTCGGCTGGACGAATGTTGTCGTGGTCAGGAAAAAGACAAGCAGCAGAAACACAACATCAATCATGCTGGTCAACGACAGCGATATTCCATCCCGAGAAAACGGATTTCGTCGCGTCAGTTTCACTTTGTCATTCCGGAAAAAAATGCGATGTAAACGGAAACGCCGGCCCAAACTGGGCTTCACTATTGGAGTTTGACTACCGATGAGAATACACGTTCCACACCAGCAGTACCCAATTCGGAAAATATACGGTTGACGATCCGGCTGTCGCAGTCGCGGTCAATTCTCATCCGAATCTCCAGCTGTTTTGGTGCCAGTCCGGCTTTGCCCGCAATCGTGTTGATCCAGACCGCAACGGAATCGGGGCTGGACGGATTTCCATCCAGGCGGATCTCTCCATCGGCCATGATCACAATTTCCAGAGGTTCTGGCAGATCAAAATCGTCGGCCTGGGCCACTTCCGGCAGCCGTACTTCGGCCGAGATGTTTTTGGTGATCTGGGAAACCGTCATGAAGAAAATAATCAACAGAAACACGATATCAATCATGGGTGTCATGTTCAGGCCTGGAATTCCGGAGCGGTGACGATGGGTCAGCTTCATACCCCCGCCTCCTTGTTGGGCGAACCCGGTCGCCGGCGCCCCAGTGGAGCCAGGATCCGCTCGATCCGTTTGCCCGCTTCCGCTACCAGCGAATCAATCCGGTTACGGAAATAGCTGAGCGCCACCATCGCCGGAATGGCGACAATCAAACCCAGCAGTGTCGTAATCAGCGCGTCGCCAATTCCGCCAGCCAGTTCCTGTGGCGTGGCCATCCCCTGTCGCGACGCAATCGTCGTGAACGCTTCGATCATCCCAAGCACCGTTCCCAGCAACCCCAGCATCGGAGCCACCGATCCAATTACACTCAACAGTTCGGTACGGCGATACAGCCGGCCGGTAAGGTCCTCTCCGGCTTCTTCGACCGCAGTCCGGTAGTCGGCGAAGCCGAACTCGCTGTTGTGAAATCGTTCCAGCCCGGCCAGCACCAGTTCGGTTGCCATCGAATAATTTTCCTGATCACGGCACATCTGCATGGCCCGTTGCATCTCACCATGCAGAACCAGTCGCTCCAGTTCCTCCATCAGGCCCCCCGGCAAAATCCGCCTTCGCGTAATCGCCAGGCAATGGTCCACAATTGCAAACACGCACAACACCGACATCGCCAGGATAATGCCAACCACAACCGTGCCCGCCAGAGACCCGCCAAACATCATGTTCAGCAGCGTAATGGACCCGGGGGCCGTCGAATCCGCCGCCGGACCCGGGGTCTGGGCACAGATATTCAGCGGCACCAGCAAACCCGCAGTGCAGGCAATCAACACGAACAACGTTCTGCTCAGGCAAATACGCATGATCCGGACGGGCAATTGAAACATCTGCAATTCGCAAGTTGAAACGGTACAAATACAACGGGAAAACCCCATTGGCACGATCGTGTGCCGGTTGCCAATGAAATACATCCTCGGAAAAACCGGCAATAGGCCGGGCGAAATCGCCATCAGCCAGCAAAAGAATCAGCTCATCGATGTTGTGGAAAATTGTATCGCAGACGCCGGGATCGCAGTAGTTCCAGCTCGCGATCAATCAGGACCGGCTCAACAACCCAACCCTGCTCCTCCGCAATCGACCGGGCCACCAGCAGTGCTGATTCTGCGATCATGGGCCAGTCATCCTGATGGAGTCCCGCCAACCCAAGCATTTCCCGGAACGAAGTTCGAGCCGACAATGCCAGGTTTTGACGGTAGCGACAAACCGAAATCCACCAGTCGGCCGTCGCCAACTGCATCGGCGACAGTTCCTTCCGCTTTAATTCAAGCAGGTGATTCAATTCGGTTTCAGCCAAAGCCAGTTGATCTGTGCCGACGGCCAGCGACATCACCAGAATGTCCTTCCACAACTGGTCAACGGCCAACGCCGCATTCCATTCCTTGAGCAGTTTCTCTGCACCCTCCAGATCGTCCGCTGCAATCCCCAGCGACACGCCATACACGTAAAACCCCGCTTGCGATTCGTTGCTGCCCGAGCCTGCGAATTCCTGAACCGCTGACCAGGCCGCTGCGGCCCGGAGCCGGTTGTTCCAAACCGGAACCAGCAACTCCGAAACACCCTGTTGCAGATCGATATTCTGCATCAGACGGACGAACAGCGGATCCCGGATTTCGGCCAGTGCATCCGCTTCGCTGCACAGTTCCAGAAGCGGAATCACAGCAAACTCCGGTTGACCCCCGGCAAGGCTGGATCGAAACCTGGCGTATCGGATCAAGGACCGGACGTTCAGGTTGTCGGCACCCACATGCGGTTCGATTTGTGTCGCAGAAATTCTGGCACCGCCCCAGTCACCCCGTTCCAAACGTGTTCTCAACAAAAACAGCGGCTGTCCAAAATTCTTCAGCCGCGACTGAAATTGTTCCTCCAGTCCGGGTTCGACTTTACCGCCAACGATCTGGTGCCACGGAACAACCAGGCCGGATTCCGAATAAAGACCGTCCGGTTCCAACCGGACCGGCTCCTTCAGCTCTACAAGTCCCCGGTCCCGATCGATCAGATGGAATTCCTGGTCGGCAGCATTCTCCTGTCTGGCGGCAACTGGAGCCGGCACCATCGGACAAAAACCAGGCGCCCCTGCCAACACAGGCTGCACGCAGAAAAACGCGGCAGAAATTATCGCAATGCCACAGTCTTGAATGGTCATCAGGTTACAAAAGGCTCCATTGACCGGGCAATTACATTTCCTGTTCAATTGCCAACTGCAATTCGTCCGCGAATTCACTTGCGTTCAAAGTTCGCCCAAGGCGAAAGCCGGTTCCGGACAATACGAATTCCCGGCCGAACTGATGCACCACCAGTCCGTGTCGGCAAAGCTGGCGAAATCCCTCGACGTAGGACATCGTCCATGCCGGATCGCCTTTACTGCGGAAGACGATCCGTTTATCCTGGTCCTTTTCGACGGCGACGGCAATCAGACGCTGGGACGAATCGAACGAATCGGCCTGGCCTCGCAATTCAATCAGGCCCCGTTCCTGCGCTGCGACCAGTATCACCAGTGCTTCGCGCCAAAGCTCGGGCATCGCCGCTGGTTCCTGCGGCGGTTCATTGCCAAATCCGGCCAGTGACCGGCTGCACAACATGGCCATCCCCGCGACCGTTGGAACTCCTTCGGCCAGTTCCTGGGCATGAAACAGCGGTTGACTGTTTTCGCCCGCCAGATTTCGTGGAAGCATCCCCGCAATTTCCTTGTTCCAAAGTCCCGTTATTGCCGTCCGGTGCCTACATTCATCGACTGACAATTTGTATTTATTGTAACGGCCAGCCCCAAACGGGTCAGACCCTCAGAAGTTGTCGACAATCAGTCCTCACCTCGATGCTTGCATTAGGTGAACAGCGTCAGGTTCGTCAAATTGTACCCTGTCGATTTTCTGGCCCCCTCTCCCCCAAATGTTTCGCGACATTTCCAAATGCAATTTGCGCACGTTTTTTACGCGAAACATTAGGGGGAGAGGGATGGAGAGAGGGGGCAACATGGCGCTGTCCAGTTAGAGAAGGGAGCGGATTTTCTTCGCCGCGTTCCCCAGCATCAGGGTATCAACACCGGCGACGATCAGCGTGTATCCCCGCTCGATGTAGGGTAATACCGCGTTCGCCGAAACACCGAAAATGCCCAGCGGTTTTCCGGCCTGTTGGCAGACGTTTGTTACCCGCTCAATCGCCTCGACAACCGATGGATCATCGAGCTGCCCCATTTTCCCCATACTGGCCGACAGGTCGTACGGCCCAATCAGCACCGCGTCGATTCCCTCGACCTGAACGATCGATTCGATATTCTCAACGGCCAGAATATGTTCGGCCTGGACAACGACGCTGATCCGCTGGTTCGCCTGTTCGACGTACTCCTGAAAATTCATGCCATAGCCGTGGGCTCGGGCCAGTCCAACTCCGCGCGATCCGGCGGGCGCATACCGCGAGCTGTCCACGACCAACCGCGCCTGTTCGACTGAGTTGACTTGCGGGGCAATAATTCCGTCGGCACCCAGGTCCAGAGCCTTTTTGATCGGCAGTTCGCTGGCAGATGGGACCCGAACAATACACGCAGTCACACCGTTCACGGCCTGCAATACTGCCTGGATGTCGCCTGTTTCAAATGGGCCGTGCTCCCAATCGACAAACAGCCAGTCAAAACCCGATTGAGCCAGGATCTCGGCGACGGAGGGAACCGGCAGAGTCAGCATCGTGCCAACCAGTTTCTCGCCCGCCAACAGTCTTTTTCGAAAATCGTTTTTCATGTTCGGGGCATCGTTCCTCAACGCCAAGTTCCAGGTCAAGAACAACTTCCGCTTTTGTTTGCCAATTCGGGAGGTCGAGTCTCCTGCCGAGACATACTCCCGAGCGAACCTGTTTCGGCGGGAGCCTCAACCTCCCAGGATCAGAGAAGTTATTTTTGACCAATTCCTGAACATCCTGGCGAGACAACCGTTTTTCTCCCCGAACGGATTTGACACTCACGAGTCTGAAAGTACCAGCCTGAGTCGATTCAGGCTTAACCGCACGAAGTCTTTTTCCATCCAGTTGGGCTGGTCCATCAACCAACGAATGCTCGAAAGCCATCGCCAGGTCTGAACCCGTTCCAGCCACGGCTGAAGTTCCAAAAACTGATCCGCACCAATTCCATTCCCCTGACAGAAAGCCCGGATACTGGAATGGCCAGGCTCATGCCAGGCACAGACCTGCGCCAGGTCCCAGTATCGGGGGAATCCACCCGCGTCTCCCCAGTCGATCAGGCAACAGTTTCCGCTCGGGCCGACCAGCACATTGAACTCACTCATGTCTCCGTGGGCCAAAACCGTCGTTGCGTCGACATTGGACAACTCGTTCACCCTGGTTCGCAATCGTGCCAGACTGTTTCGGTCGAAAAGTTCTCTCCAAATCCTGCCGGTGTCGGAAAAGATGTATTGAAGTTGACCGGAAACCCAGTCGTTCCACGATTCCAGTGCTGGCACCTGATCGTTGCGAAAATGTTTGCCAAACCGGCTTAGCGTGACGGTGGCCAGGCGACTCGAATAATCCCCCAGGCAATGCCACATTTCGACGTAACCACTGCGAATCTCGGTCCCTGGCACACCGTCGAATCGCTTCTGGATCGAAAATGCAGTCCCTTCCTGTTGGCCGGTGGCGACCGATACCGGAACGGTGATGTGCAGTCGACGGGCCTGCTCCAGGCACCACTGCTCCTTTTCGAAATTGGCCAATGCCAATTCGTTTCGGCCAATGCGAATGACGAATTCGCGATTCAACGTGTAGGCTGTACTGACCAGTCCCGACGAAATCCTGTCAACCGACCCGACCACGAACGCGTTCCCGAAAACCTGGCGGGCAATTCCGCAAATCAGCAATCGATCGGTTTCGGGAGTCATCGTCGCCACATTCCCATCCTGATTTCCAGTTTTGCCCGTTATCAAATGCGAGCTCGCCAGCAGCGGATCCTTTCCTGGCAGGACACCTGGCTGCATTTACTGCTTCTTTCGGCGGAATCCATCATAAACGGGGACCTGCCAGTTGGGATCACGGGTTCCGGGACGGCCCAGGCAATCCAGTCTGCAGTTAGACCGGGTTTGCAGGTAGAATGGGCTATGGGCAGAGTTGGTCAGCCGGAACCGAAAGGGTCTGGCAGATAACGGAGTGGGAATCCGTTTTCCTGGGGTTTGGGTTCATGCGATTTCGATTTTGTGCAATTGGCATTGTGATGGGTTTGACCGTTTCTGCGTGGGTTGTCCCGCATGCTGGCGCCCAGGAGACGTCGGGGAGACAGGAGCAGCAGGAACAAAAGGAACAGGCCGACGAAATTTTCTCCGGGCCCCAGACCGGCGAGGCTATGCCGGAACTCGCCGCGTTGCAGCTGATGGAAGAATCGACCGAACCGGTCTCGATTGTTCCGGGAGCTGCCGAAAAACTTCAAATGATGATTTTTGTGCATGAACGGACGCGGCCGGCGTTTGGGCTGTTGAGGGGACTGGCGACCTGGTCAAAAGAACTGGGGGAAAAAATCGATTCGTCGGTGGTGTTCCTGACTGACAACGTTGGTGAAACCAGACAATGGTCGGTGAATGCCCGGCGGGCGATTCCTGACGGGGCAAGAATGTTTGTCAGCGCGGATGGGATCGAAGGGCCGGGAGCCTGGGGTTTGAACCGCAACGTGACCATGACAATTGTGCTGGGACGTGATGGAAAAACACTCGACAATTTTGCGATTGTCCAACCCAGTGCGCTGGATGATATGACCAGAGTCTCGGCCTCTATTGCAAAAGTACTGGGAATTGACTCGCCAACCGGAGAACAACTGGCCAATTGGCTGGGACAACGTGCGATGAACGGGCGAGCCGCGCCGGCCACGGTGGATATCCGGCCCCTGCTGGCTCCGGTGATTCAGAAGAATGCAACCCCGGAAAAGGTCGAAGCAGCGGCAAAAAAAGTTGCCGAACGAGCCGCCGAAGACAGCGAGTTCCGGGTCGCGGTCGGGAATGCCTGTCGAAGGATTGTCGGCGGAGGTGTTTTGGAGAACTACGGAACTGAGCCCGCCCAAGTCTGGTTGAAAAAGTGGGCAGAAGAGTTCAAGGCAGCGGACAAAGACGAAATGAAGGACAAGTCGGACGAAAACAAAACGGACAAAGCCAAGGTCGAAAACCGGGATGGATAACAGGATCGATCCCAACACGCGAAGCAGTAATGTCCCTTTGCCGGGCAAATGGAGGACGCCGGTCCCTCTTCTCATGCTGCGGCTGGTTCAGTTTTGTTGGTTGCTTGTCCCGTTCGCCATGCAAAATGCGCCGGTGTCCGTTCGCGCTGACGAGCCGGTCGATTTCGACACGCAGATTATGGCTGTCATCTCGAAAAACGGGTGCAACGCAGCGTCCTGCCACGGATCAGCGGGTGGGCGCGGCGGATTTCAGCTTTCCCTGTTCGGCTCCGATCCGGATCTCGATTACGACCAGATCGTTCGGGAACGGCAGGGACGAAGGATTCACCTTAACGATCCGGAAAACAGTCTCGTTCTCCAGAAGGCAACCGATTCGATCGGTCACGAAGGGGGGCTGAGGTTCGATTCCGACAGCCGGGAATACAGGCTGGTTCACGAGTGGATTTCCCAAGGGGCCGGGCGGATCAGGTCACGAGAGCTGGAGCGAATCGAGATTGATCCACCCTCCATTGATTTTGAAAATGAAGCACAAATGCGGGAATTTCGCGTACTGGCGAATTTCAGCGACGGGCAAAAGGTCGATGTCAGCCAGGACGCGGTGATCAGCCTTTTGGACGAGGAATCGCTGTTTTTGGACGGAACAGTGATCACTGTCAGGCGCCCCGGCCAACATTCGGTCCTGGTTCGTTACCTCGATCAAGTCGGCCTGTTACAAGTCACCCTCCCCTACGCTGCTGAGACGTCGAACGATCTTTCGCGTCGGGGATTTATCGATGACGCAATCAATTCTGGACTGAACCGCCTGGGAATTTCACCAGTATCCGAAGCCGATGACCGGACACTCTACCGGAGACTGTCGCTCGATTTGTTGGGCGAATTGCCTGATGCCGAAGTTGTTCAGGCATTTGCAGAATCCAAATCGCCTGACAAATTTGAACAAGCGGTTGATTCGATGCTGGCCGACGCACGGTTCGTCGAGCTGTGGACCTGGCATTTGGCCGAGTGGTTGCGGGTCGGTGGATCGGGTCAGGACGAAAAGGTGGCGTCGAACTATCAACACTGGATTCGGAAAATCGTTCGGGACGACGCATCGCTGGCCAGGCTGGCGACGGAGTCGTTGACGGCGACTGGTTCGCCCGAGAACGGTGCGACCGGTTTTTATCGCTTGACAAGCGATCCTGGGATTCAGGCCGAACTGGCTTGCAACACCTGGATGGGGGTTCGTGTCGGTTGTGCCAACTGCCACAACCATCCGCTCGATCACTGGAAACGAACGGAGTATTTCCAGTTCGCCGGATTTTTTGCGGGCATTCGACGTAGTGGCGAGATTCGCGTGTCGACTGAAACAACGCTCGTGAACCCGGTAACCGGAAAACTTGCTGTTGCCGCACTTCCGGATGGCGAAGAAGTTTCCGGCGCCGATCCCCGAAAACCATTTGCAGAATGGCTGACGAAAAATGAGAATCCGTATTTCGCCAGGTCAACAGCCAATCGAATCTGGGCGATCTTGATGGGACGGGGCGTCTATGAACCGGTCGATGATTTTCGTGAGACGAATCCGGTTTCGAATCAGGAATTGCTGGACGGTTTGGCCAATTTTCATGCGGTAAACAATTTTCAATTGCGACCGTTGATTCGGGAAATCGTCGTGTCGAGTGCCTGGCGTCGACAGACTTCGATCGATCCGGTGACCAGCAAGGATCGTTTCTTCTGGCGATTCATGCCGCGAGAATTGCCTGCCCCGGTACTGCTGGAAGCGATCGACCGTGTGACGTTGGGCGAATCGAAGATGGAACAAACTGCCTGGACCGCCCATTCGCAACCAGGGCAAATCGTGGAGTTGGTGTTGCTGGGACAATGCGACCGCAATGCCAATTGCCTTCCCGCATCGGCGACTGGATCGTCGCAAGGGGGACTGGCCGGAAACCTCGAGTTAATGATCGGGCGGGTATTGAATAGTCGAATTTCGGAACGGAATGGATTTCTCATGAAATCGATTGAAGAGAGTTCGTCCGACCTGGAAATTCTGGAGCAACTGTACCTGATTGCATATTCGCGATCGCCCAATCAGCTGGAACAGAAGTTTTGGCTTGAGAAATTTACGGACGGACTGGGCGACGCCTCGCGAGAGAAACTGTGGCAAGACATCATGTGGGCGATCTTGAATAGTCGTGAATTTGTGACCAATCATTAAGGCGAAAAACATGTCAAACCGCACCAGATCGACCCGATGCGACGGAATCACCCGGCGCAGTTTTGTCCGGATTGGAACACTGGGCGGGCTCGGCATGGGCTTGCTCGATTTCAGGACAATGGCGGCTGCGGAAACTGCCCGGCGGAACAACAAGAATTGCATTCTGGTCTGGCTGGATGGCGGCGCGAGTCATCTGGAGACGTTTGATCCCAAGCCGTTGATGCCCCAGGAAGTGCGCGGGCCGCTCAATTCGATTGCAACTTCGATTCCTGGTGTTCGATTCGGCGAGTGTTTGCCCGGTCTGGCCAAGCTGATGTCGCAGATGACTTTGCTGCGAGGAGTGACTTCGCCGTTGGGCGAGCACAATTTGGGTGCACAGTACATGTTGACCGGAACAAAACCGGTTCCGGCACTGGAATACCCGGTGATGGGTTGTGCGGTCAGTCATTTGAATCCGGTCGGTGGTGACCTGCCGGCCCATGTTGCCATCCCGAATCATGCAGTGGGGGGCGCCAGGATTCGGCCCAACGGATATCTCCCTTCCAGTTGTCTACCCTTCGAACTGACCAAATCGGACAAACCCAAGGCGCTGGATGCGACGGCTTTGCAGATCACTGGTGGACTGGATCAGGTTCGGGTCGATCGCCGCGCGGAATACCTGAAGCGGCTCGACCAGTTTTCCCTGTCGTTGGACCGGACCGGGGCTTTGCCTGACTATTCCGGACTGGACCAGGCGGTCCGCTTGATTACTTCACCATCGGCCCGGGCGGCGTTTGATTTGGAACAGGAACCGGGTCGAATTCGCAACCAGTATGGTCAGTCCCTGTTTGGGCAAAGTTGTTTGCTGGCCCGCCGGATGATCGAGGGTGGAGTCAAATTTGTAACAGTCAACTATCCCGGCTGGGATACCCATGACAACCTGGTTGTGCGTTTGAAAGATGGTTATGTTGGCGCTCTTGATCCGGTCGGCTTGATACCGAATCTCGACCGGGGATTGTCGGCGTTGATTGCGGATCTAGGTGAGCGGGGACTGCTGGAAGAGACGCTGGTTGTCGTGATGGCGGAGTTCGGCCGCACGCCGCGGATCAACGCACTCGGCGGCCGGGACCACTGGCCCCGCGCGTTCAGCGTACTGTTCGCCGGCGGCGGTACGCCACGGGGACTGGTCCATGGTGAAAGTGACGAGTCGGGTGAGTCGCCAAAATCCGGCGCTGTCTCACCGTCTGATCTGGCCGCCACGATCTACAGTCTGCTCGGCATCGACCCCAACCAGGAACTGGTCACCCCCGACGGCCGCCCCGTCCGGCTGGTCGGCGACGGATCGGTCATAAAGCAACTGGCGGGATAGCCCAAAGAAATTCTGCCACCGGCAAAATGGTCTGACTGCGCCTGCGCCGGTCAACGGAATACAATTCGGTGAGTCGATCGTCGATGATGGGCTCGACTTTACAATCTGGGACACTGAAACATTTAGGGTTCATCGCGAGTTTAATATTGTCTGGGATTCATCAGTTCCACTGCTCGAAGACGCTGCTGTTTCGATTCAGATCGACGATCCTGCGATCGGAATGGGAACACTTGTCTATTCGCTTGACACGATCGATGGCGAGCAGTCCATGCTTGTCGAACTCGTAGTGGATGCTGAAGGAAATGTTCGTTATGCGATTGTACCAATGACTTGGGATCGCGCGTTGGCCAGGGAAAACTCCGCATTTGGTGTCGCTTTTTCATCACCATTTCGTACATTTTTCTGTTCCAACAACATGTCAATGGTCCAAGGCGGTTGGGGTGATTTTTGGAGCGGCTACTGGTATTACTTGACACATCCCGGAGAGATGGATGATGACCTTGAGACTGGGTTTTATGTCAGCGGCGGTATCGGCGTAGGTGCTGGGGTCTTGGCTGGTGGCATAGTCGCTGCACCTGTCGTTGCTGGAACAACGTTTACGATTCCAACGATCGGGATTACAACCACTACGACCACAGGCATTTCGGGTGGAGGTCTTGTGTTGGGCGGAACGGCAACGACGATCACCACTTCAACGATAACTGTAACCGGAACCCAGGTAGTGGCAGGGACTGCGATACTTGGAGGGACGACTGTCCTTATGTCTGTAGACCCGAACAAATTGCATCACATTTTCGACAACGCAGGGCACCATCTGGATGACTTCCTGAACGGCTTTGGCGACAATCAGGGATCTGCTTTCGACGCCGTAAAAAACGCAACGCAAGCGGTAATTGACGCCACCGGGCAAACAACAGGCCTTCTCGGTGACATCATTGTCAACGTCGGCGTGACAAACGTTACGGTCAGAGGCGCTGTTATAAATGGAGTTGTTCGCATTTCTACTTTTTTCATTCCCTGATTCTTTTTGGTGGCCAATGGAATTTACCTTCACGAGATTTGAATCAGAACTATTGACGAAGTTATTGGATGGCGACAGTTCGGTTCTCGAATGCCTTCGTTGGCAGTGTTGGAATGCGCAGGTTTCTAGAAAATTTACAGGTGTTGGGTTTTATCTTGACTTCGTTGTTCCGGAAGCATGTCAACAGATTGAACGCGGCAAGTTTCGCATTAGTGATGTCCATGCAGAAATCGAGGGGCTTCAATTCGGTGCAGATTCTATCCTGTGGATTGAAGATGGACGACTAACACAACTCGAAGTTTGTTCATACGAAGAACCTTGGCCAACCACGATCAATGCGTTTGAGCTTAGTTACACTAGCGAGAATCGCAACTTCCCTTTTGAAAATCAGAGCGACAGAACAAAGCGGTGAACCGGAGCCGCCGATCACGCGGGTTTTGAGATCACGGGTTCTTGGCGGCGGCCCGGTTACCGCTGTCGTTTTGTTGCGTAGGTAGACATTGATTCCGCTGCTCAAATCAAAACGCAGGTCCACCAAATTCGAACGCCTCCTCTGGCTCGGCGTCGGTCTGATTTCATTGTTGCCATTATTCGCCGTGCTCTCGGAGAATCCAGCTGATCTATTGACCGACTTCCGAACGGGCTTCTTCGCATTCTTCGCCGGAATCGCGACGATCGGATGGCTCCTGAATTGGGGCCCCGTTGTTCCCTCCGCAATACTTGGAATCGCAATATTTTCATTTTTAACCGACCCAATATCTGGCTCCCATGAGGAAGCCTTGTTCAAAGATCTTAATGTTCCATTGATCGGCGCAACTTTGGGCGCTATGATTGGATTGTTGATTGACTGGAACCTAACCCATCCGCCTGAAACCGAATCGAATACCGACGATCACGGGGATGGTGAATCCAACGAGATAGCAACATAACAATCCGTTCGAGACGCCTTTGCGTTGGGTCCTTGAATCAATCGTACTACAACGTTGTCCGTCGGCTCGGTCAACTTTATACGTTATCCGGCTTTGACCATGAAGCTTCAATATTTTGATCTTGATTTTATGCCTTGCTGGTTGTGAAACTGCTCAACAAAACGAAACAACCCGTCGAGCGAATTCTACTAGCGTTAAACGATCATACGATTGGGATAGCTGCATGGGGATACACGATGCAGCATCCCCGAATGGTGAACTTTGGCATTGGATGTGGGCCAACAAAACCGAGGCGAACGATGTCCCTGACGATTTATTGGCTGCAAACGAATCGGGTGAACTGAATGTGCTCACCTCCGGTCGAAGAGACCGGTTCGATGACGCTCCTGCAATTCCCGGCGTCCTCGATTTGAGCAACTTCAGAATTTCCGCCCGAGTGCAAATCGCGGTTGTCAACAATCAGCAGATTAAATGGCTGCATCTTGGTAGCTCTACGACTGCCGGCGATTTCGACTGGATTGGAAAGATGCATCAGTTAGTTGGTCTCAGGATTGTAAATGCGGATCTTTCAAACGCAGAATTCTCAAAATTGAAGAATCTGAAACAGATTCGATGGCTTTCGATCGCTTGGCCGAAGGCGCTGCCAGAGGATTTTGACGATTGGCCGATATTTGCTCAACTTGAGACGCTGGATCTGGAGGGTGATATGATCCCCGACAATATGGTGTCGGCTTTTCGAGAATGCAAAAAACTTCGATCAGTTCATTTGGGTGCGATCCC
>Ga0163150_10001524_pt1 | contig 38681 bp, 27 predicted proteins | sample OliLakLV19P2IB_FD_148628 | JGI IMG/M metagenome (GOLD analysis project Ga0163150, IMG submission 148628) | Freshwater microbial mat bacterial communities from Lake Vanda, McMurdo Dry Valleys, Antarctica - Oligotrophic Lake LV.19.P2.IB | ecosystem: Environmental > Aquatic > Freshwater > Lake >... | reverse complement strand
CGGCAGCTCGCACGGCGGCCAGTCCAGCGGCTCATGCCGACGAGATTTCGACCCTGCGCACGGCCGCCCAGCGCTCCGAAACTGAGAGTTCCGAAACGCAGCGCACCGACGCCAAACGCAGGACCGTCCATGCGGTAGCTGGCGGCGCCGTCGATGAGGCTCAACCCTCGGCAGTGCAACAGGCATCGGCCCGCCGCACAATCCGAACGACGCCCACGTCCCGCGCTGCGCATTCGCGGGAAGTCGTCTTCGACGAACAAGAAGTGCAGAACGCCGACTACCACGAACCAAATTTGGCGACTCGCCATGTGATGGAGCCACCGCTGCCCACTCCGCGCAGAGGCGGCGGTTGGCGGATGGCCGCCGTGCAGCCAGCCGCGCCGCGGCAATCGGCGCCGACGGGATTTGCGAATTCCGACGGACCTGCTGTGATGGAGGAGATCGAGGGCGAAATGCAGGGGCCCGTTCGCGGTCCCAGGTACGGCACTACTACCCCCTCTTGGTTGCAAGAAGACGACTTGGGCTGCGACGACTGCGTCAGCGGTACCTGCGGGCCGTCGCCGCGGCGCTGGAGCGTGACGGGCGGGATCGAAGCGTTGATCGTGCGACCGCATTTCAGCGATGCGCAGGGAATCTTAACGACTACCTCCACTCAGGGATCCAACAGTTCGGAGATCCGCGAAGACTCGATGAACTACGACTTCAGTTACACGGGTTCATTTCGCATGTACGCCGGAATACGCAACTGCGCTTGCGGCGACGAATTCCGCTTCAGCTATTGGAATTTCGGCGGGCACGAATCGCAGCGCTGCGTGGCGACCACGACGACAAGCTGCTGCGACTTCCTCTGCAATCTCACTTCGCAAGCCGGCGACCGGATGAGCCAGCGCGTGGGGCTGAATGTCAACGTGTTCGATTTGGACATGTTCAAGCCCTTCTACTTTGGCCAGTCTTCGTGTGGCGGATGCGAAAGCGGTGGAGGAGGCTGTGATTCGGGAGGCTGTGAATCTGGCGATTGCGGATCGGGCGATTGTGGAGATTGCGGCGACAGTTGCGAACCGTGTTGCCCAGTTTGGGACCTGCGCTGGTTGGGCGGGTTCCGCTTTGCCAGCGTCAATCATGGCCTCGATAGTCAGATCATTACCACCGGCGAGGTCCTGGCCGCCGCCGGTCAGTCGCGGGCAACGTACTTCGGCGTCGGCCCGCGAATGGGTTTGCAGGGCCGCCGTTATTTTGGCGACGCGGGGCGACTTTCGGTATATGCCAAGGGCACAGGATCGCTTTTGGTGGGCACCTACGAACAGAACCTCACCAACTTCAACATCACCCCCGTGCCGACCAATTCGTTCAGCACCTCAAGTTCCATGCGAGTCGTGCCAGTAGCCGAACTCGAGGTGGGCGGCTCGTGGCGACTCACTCCAAAGTGCGTGCTGACCGGCGGTTGGCTGGTGCAATCGTGGTGGGACCTCGGCCTGCAAGAAATCATGTCGAACAACGACGACGCGAACATCCTGGGCTTCGACGGCTTCTTCGCCCGTGCCGAGATGGTGTTCTAAACGCCGGCGACGCAGCGCATGCGAGCTAGCAAATAGGCACGTTCGCCGCACCGCTTGGCGGCAAGCCGCACGCAATTGGAATGACCAGCAGACGCGTCGAATTTTTCTGAAAATTCGCATTTTACTTAACCGATTCAATTTGCCGATTCTGACTGTACGGTGGGTCAGCAAGGCAATCACCCTGCGCCAAGGACGGGGCACGGCCGTCTGGCACTGCGCAACGCATCTCGTTTGGCAAGTCAGGTGATGTCGGTTCGAGGCATGGAGCCACTTCGCATGAGTCATCAGCCTCGGAGTTCGATTTGGCCGTTCCTGCTTGTGCTGGTGTGCCTGTTCGTGCTCAGCGTGACCGCGCCGCGCGGCTGGGAGCGCATTGCACGCACGGCGCCGGCTCGTGAGCCGTCCCACGTGCGGGTCGCTCAGCACGCATCGACCGCGCGCCGAGACACGACACCCAAGCATCCGGCGAATACGCCCCACCTGGCCGATCCCATCGCGGCCGATTTGGTCAGAGCCGATCTCACGGAGGCCGACCTGGTCACTGCCAACGGCCCGCACCTGGCCGAAGTCGTCGCGCCCGAGCTGGTCGAGCCGCGACAGAAGGTAGCGAGCAGCCGAGCCGAGCAGCCGCCGGAGTCATCGACGTTGCGAATTGGATCGACCCAGCGGTCCGGATCCACGGCCTCTGATCCATCCGTAGCGGAAAATCAAGAAGCCGAATTTCCCAACGTCGTGCCCTTGGATCCGCCGTCGACCGACGGTCATGACGGTACGCAAGACTTTACCGCCGAGCAACGTTTCGCGTTGCCGACGGTAGAATCGCAGACCGTCTTAGAGGAGTCGAACGCCGCACCGGCAAGCGAAAAACTACTATCCGATTTGCCGTCGACGGATTCACGGTCGTCCGATCCCCCGATTGCCGGACACACGACGAACCAGTTGCGGCTTTCCGCGCGGCCCACGCGAGAGCTCGAGACACCCGACACGCAGGCGCCGGCCGTCGAAGCTGAGGCATCCGACTCGGACGCCACGATCTCGGATATGATCGAGGCAGGTACCGAGCCGGTCGTGCGCGTCACCCGTTGGACGCCACCGGTCGATCTGTTGCGTCGCTTGGAATCGTTGGGGCACGCCAGCGAGTGCAGCGAGTGGGCCGTCCGTACAAGCGACCTGGTGCGCGAATTGACCGCGCCGGCGCTGCCGGCCAAGCCCCGCGCAAAAGAAATCGTCGGCGAGCTGCGGGCCATGACCAGCTCGGCCGAAGCGCTGTTGACGACCATCCAACAGCGCGAGGTAGCCATTGAGTTGATCCGCGTTCGCCACGCCTTGGCACGGCGTTTGGACGTGTGGGAACTGTTGCCGGCGCTGCAAACCGCCGACGACGCGGCCGCGGAAGCGAAGCGCCGAGACCCCACGCGGCTTGCGATGTGCCTGGCCGACGTGGCGTCGCTCACCCGAGGCGGCGGCAGTGAAGGGAGTCGCTGGCGCGACTACTTGCTGCTCGATACGCTCGAGTCGGTAAGCCAGGCCGGCCAGCGCGCAAGCGACGACGATGCCCGCGACGTGGCGCAGCGCGTGCTGCGTCGTCTCTCGCGCGGCGGGCTCACTAGTTCGCAACGCGACTTTCTCACCAGCGGTCCCTTGGAGCAATTGGGCGACGAGTTGCGCGGCTGGGCCGCCGAGCCGGTCGATGCCTGCCAGGTGCTTGCCGATCTGGAGAAATTCGAGCAGACGGGGCTGCCCGACGACGCTCGCCGGCTGGCCGAGCATCGGCGTCGGCTCTCGTGGTTGGCGTCGGACGAAGCCGGCAAGCTGGCCGAGCGGGTCGAAACGCACTATCGCAACGCCAATTTGCGGGTCGCAATCAGCGAGCAGTTCCTCGATCGACTGGTGCCGAAAACGCACGCGGCGAGCATGCCGGTCAACGATCGCGTCCTGGGGTACCCTGTGAAAGGCACGAGCACGACGTCGACGACGATCGACGTTCGCCTGGTGCCCGATCCCCGTCGACTGCGACTGGCCCTGGAGGCCAACGGCACGATCCACGCGACGACGACCAGCACGAGCGGCCCGGCGACGGTCTTCAACCAGAGCGAATCGCACTATTTTGCGCGCAAGATGATGGAGGTCGACCTGGGCGGTATCCACGTCTCGCCGACCGAAACCGATTCCGACACCACGTCGCACTTGCGCGGCGTGCGCACGAATTTCGACGGGATTCCGGTGTTGGGCGCTTTGGTCGAAAACGCGGTTCGTTCACGGCATGCCGAGAAGCAAGACGAAGCCCGCCGCGAGGTTCGCCGCAAAATCGCGGACAATACCCAGCGGCAGATCGACTCCGAAACGGATGCCCGCGTCGCAGCGGCCAATCAACAACTTCGCGAGCGGGTGTTGGCGCCGCTGGCCCGGCTGGACCTGCAGCCGTCGGTCATCGAGATGGAGACTTCTCCGCAACGGCTTACCATGCGGTTGCGTTTGGCCGCCGACGAACAATTGGCCGGAGACTCGCCCCGTCCCCAAGCGCCCGGCGACAGCCTGGTGAGCCTGCAGGCCCATCAATCGCTGCTGAACAACTTCTGCGAACAACTGCACCTCAACGGCCGCACGTTCACCGTGCCGGAATTGCGCGAGTACCTGGACGAGCTGTTCGACCGCGCGACGGTGACCGATGGCGACTCGGCCGGCGAGGACGTGCGAATGATGTTCGCGGCCGAGAATGCCGTTCACGTGCAGTGCGAGGAGGGACGCATCAAGCTCACCCTGGCCTTCGGTCAGCTCAGCGCCGAGACGCAATCCTGGCGAAACTTCGCGGCAAACATCTACTTCCGGCCGGAAGTCGACCGCTTGAAGGTGCACTTGGTGCGCGATGGCGTGATTCAACTTTCGGGCAAGCGATTGAACACGAAAGGCCAGGTCGTGGTTCGCGGCATCTTCAACCGCGTGTTTCCCAAGGACCGCGCTTTCGACCTGGTCGACGATAAATGGTCGAACGATGCGCGACTATCCGACCTGCGTTTCTCGCAGTTTCTGGTGCAAGACGGCTGGATCGGCATCGCCATTGGGCCCGAGGCCAAGACACCTCGGCAGAATATGGCTAGAAAGCCGTAGCGCTGCCCGTCCGTGAGCGCCTGCCCTTGCCCCGTCGTGGCCGGTCGCCCTATAGTGCCTTGGAGGGCATGCTCGCGCAAGGGGGCGCCGGCGAGGTCTGCCGCTGACGGCAGGTGTGGCGACGATGAAGGACAAAGCCCAACGACACGCCCGCGAGTCGGTTCTTGAATCAAGCGCTGGGCAAGGGGATGATCCCGGCATTTCGCTCGACGAGTTGGGCGCTGCGTTCGCCGAGATGCTCTCCTCGGGGCACGATCCTTACGTAGACGTACCTCCCGCCAGCGCTCGACTGACTGCCGCGCAAGGCAACGCCGCAGCCCGTTTGGTACGCCTGGCCGACGTCGACACCAAGGGGACCGCTTCAGCGGCAAGCAGCGCGGACGCCTACCTTGCCGAAGATGTCGCGGCGGATAATTCGGCGGAAGACGACGACGGCTGTGAGATCTCCCCTCGCTCCATCCTCGAGTCGATGCTGTTCGTCGGCCATCCGCAAAACGAACCGCTCACGTCCGCGCAAGTCGCGGCCCTGATGCGCGGCGTGCGGCCCGGAGAAATCGACGACCTGGTCCGCGATTTGAACGAGCAGTATCTTCGCGACGATTGTCCCTACACGATCGTGAGCCACGGCGCAGGCTATCGTCTCTCTTTGCGCGACGAATACTCTGGCCTGCGCGACAAGTTCCACGGCCGCCTGCGACAAGCGCGACTCTCGCCGGCGGCACTCGAGGTGCTGGCGCTCGTGGCCTACAACCAGCCACTCACTAGCGAAGACGTGGCCCGCTTGCGCGGCCGCCCCAGCGGCTCGATTCTCGCGCAATTAGTCCGCCGGGAGTTGCTGCGCATCGAGCGTCCCCAGGCGACGCCCCGCGCCGCGCGGTATTTCACGACGCTCCGTTTTCTCAAGCTGTTCGGGCTCGACGGGCTCGATGACCTACCCCGCGGGCAAGAGATCGCGCCGCCGTAATCGCCAGAATCTGTGGCCAAAGTTCGGAGAAATTCGAATGTTCCGCCTCCGAATCCAGCGACTGATTGCGCAAGCAACTCTCTGTCGCAATTGGACTTAGAACTATTGGTGCAGCGGGTAGAGACGGCTGCCCGAAGTATCTGATAGAATCTACCGGTGTCGGGCGGTTAGCCCTAGTTGCCGTACGGATTGATCGAAAAATAGCTTCCCTGGACGACTGCCCCTCACCCTTCCCTCACCCGTAGGGGGCGAGGGATTGAAGGATGAAGCTATTCTTCGATCAATCCTAACTCCCCGCCCGGCGGTTCGACGGGTCCTGCGACCCACAGATGTTGCGACTCAAGTACCTGGAATCGCTCCCCCACGGCAGACGCATCTCCAACGACGTCTGGTCACTATCGAGCAGGATCCGCCACGGCACTCGCTTCAACACACGCTGTGTTGAACTAACCGTCTAGAGATATGTCCGGACGCCAAGTTCTATTGGATGCCTACGCTTCCGCGCCGACGGTTTTGCCGTCGCTGCTGATGTGCGACTTTGGCCATTTGGCCGACGAGATCGCCCGGCTCGAAGCCGCCGGCGCCCGAGCCTTGCACTTGGACGTGATGGATGGGCACTTTGTTCCCAACTTGTCGTACGGTCTGCCGATGGTCGAAACCGCTCGGCGGTTGTCGCAGTTGCCCATCGAAACGCACCTGATGATTTCCAACCCGGGCGACTACGTCGAGAAGTACCTCGACGCCGGGGCCGACATCGTGACGATCCACGTCGAGGCGGCCGCCGACCCACGCCCGCTATTGGAACGTATACGAAAGCGGGGCGGTCGCGCGGGTCTGGCCATCAATCCACCCACGCCGATCGAAGCCATCGACTCGGCCTTGTCGTTGTGCGACGTAGTGTTGGTCATGAGTGTCTCGCCGGGCTTTGGCGGGCAGAAGTTCGAGTCGGTCGCGCTCGAGAAACTGGCGGCGTTGCGCGCGAAGGTGCCGCGGGGCGTGATGTTGGAAGTGGACGGCGGCGTGAACGACACGACAATCGCCCGCTGCGCGCAGGCCGGCGCTCAGTTGTTCGTCGTGGGATCGGCCATCTTTCGTTCCGACGATTACACGGCGAAAATTCGCAAACTGACCGAATTGGCGGACGGCTTCGGAAAATAATACGACGAGAACTTTTGCATAACACTGAAACCACTTGTGCCACTGCTGGACAAGCCAGCAGTGGCACACGGAACGGTCTAAAACTCAGCTCGATAAAGACGTAAACCCCATGGTTCAGGTAATTCTTATTCGTCCCGGCGCATCCGAGTATGTCGAGCAGGGGCGCATCCAAGGCACCATCGACATGCCGCTCTCACAGCACGGCGCGGACGAAGTCGCGACGTTGGCTCGCGAACTGGCCGGCCGCGGCATTGAGACCATTTACACGGGAACGTGTCATCCCACGTTGGAAACCGCCACCGCGATCGCCGAAGCGCTCGACGTGAAGCTGAAGAAGCTCAAGTACATGCAGAACCTCGACCACGGCCTGTGGCAGGGCATGCTGATTGACGAAGTCCGACGCAAGCAGCCGACCGTCTACCGCCAATGGCAGGATCAGCCCGATAGCATTTGCCCTCCGCAGGGCGAGACGCTGTCCGAGGCCCGATCTCGCGTCGAAGAGGCCCTGGCCAAGATCCTCAAGAAGCACAAGTCAGGCGTGATCGGCTTGGTGCTTCCCGAGCCACTGGCCAGCCTGGTGCGTGCCAAGCTCACCCAGCGCGAGCTAGGAGACCTGTGGGAGGCCGAGGTCGAGCATGGCGGCTACGAAACGCTCGAAGTGGAGCCCGTCGCCGGAGGTTCGCGACGCTAGGGATTGCTTTCCGCATGGGTGCCTCCAGGGCCCCTATCGGCCTGCCTGAGGAGGCCGAAATCTGCTAGGATTGGCGGACACGCAAGGGAACCCCCAATGGCTACCGGAAAACCAGAAACCAGCGCCGTGCCGCCCGCCGCGGCCTCGGCCACTGCCCTGGGTGCAGTGGGTCTGCCGGCCGTAAAGCACCCGAAACGCGGCGTGCCTGAGGGCCTGTGGAAGCGCTGTCCGGGCTGCCAGGCCACGATCTTCCGCAAAGAGGCGGAGAAGCGGCTGGGCGTCTGCCCCGAGTGCGACTATCACTGGTACGTACCCGCTCAGGAACGTATCCGACAGGTTCTGGACGAGGGCACGTTCGAGGAATGGTTCTCGGCGTTGGAACCGACCGACCCGCTCTCCTTCGCCGACAAAAAGCCCTACGCGCAGCGTCTCAAGGAAGAGCAGGCCCGCACCGGCTTGCGCGACGCGGCTGTCGTGGGCACCGGCATGATTCGCGCCCGCCGCGTGGCTTTCGGCGTCACCGATTCGGCGTTCATTATGGGCAGCATGGGAGCCGTGGTGGGCGAAAAGCTCACGCGGCTCGTCGAGCGGGCCACGGCGCAGCGGCTACCACTGATTATCGTCAGCGGATCGGGCGGCGGCGCGCGGATGCACGAGGGCATCCTGTCGCTGATGCAAATGGCCAAGGTGTCGGCCGCACTTGCCCGTTACGACGCCGCGGGCGGGCTGTTCATTTCCGTGCTCACCAATCCCACGATGGGCGGAGTCGCCGCCAGCTTCGCCTCGTTGGGCGACGTAGTTTTCGCCGAGCCGCGGGCCTTGATCGGCTTCGCCGGTCCGCGCGTCATTCAGGCGGCCATCCGCATCGAGCTGCCCAAAGGCTTTCAGACCAGCGAGTTCTTGCTGGAGCACGGCTTCATCGATCGCATCGTGAAGCGGTCGGATCTGAAGAGCGAGATCGCCCGCACGATCGACTACTGCGAGCGGTAGAGGCTCCAAGTGTAGGCTGGGGCGCTAGCCCCACCTTTCTTGGGTAGAATAAAAGGTGGGGCTAGCGCCCCAGCCTGCGTACTACGCACAACGAACGACAAGGTGGGGCTCGCGCCCCAGCCTACCTATTATGGGTATTTTGGATAGCGTCAAATCCATGCTCACTGGCGGACGCGTCGACGTCCGTGGGCGGTACTCCTTTGAGACCGAAGCCATCTCGGGCACGATGTCCGACTTCCACAAGGCCCGCGACCGGAAGACGGGGCAGATTGTGGGGCTGAAGATCCTCGACCGCGAAAAAACCGCGGCCTTCGAGGCCCGCTTCAAGGGACTCAAGAAGCCCAGCGAAGGGGAGATTCTCAAATCGCTTGCGCATCCGAACATCGTCCGCGTCATGGAGTACGGCAAGACGTTCGAGGGCGAGCCCTACCTGCTGATGGAATTCATCGAAGGCAAGCCGCTCAACTTTCTGATCAAGGAGCGCAGCGAGGCGCTCAATGGCCGCCGCGTAAAAGTAATCCGCCAGGCGGCCGAAGCGGTGCGGGCGGTCCACCTCGCCGGATACATCCACCGCGATATCTGCCCGCGAAATTTCATGGCCTCGCCCGACTTGTCGACGGTCAAACTCATCGACTTCGGGCTGACCGTGCCGGCCACGCCCATGTTCATGCAACCCGGCAACCGCACGGGCACGCCCAACTACATGGCCCCCGAGCTGGTGCGCCGCATGACGACCGACGCGCGGCTGGACGTGTTCGCCTTCGGCGTCAGCGCTTACGAGCTCTGCACGTTCGAGCTGCCCTGGGAGCGTGGCAACACGGGCCAGGTGGCGATGACGCACGGCACGCGACCGCCGACCGACATTCGCAAGTACCGGCCGAATATCAACCCGACGATGGCCAAGGCGATCATGCGGTGCGTCGAGCAAGAGTTGCCGCAGCGCTGCCCCTCGATGGACGACTTTTTGCAAGCCATCCGCGGAGTGGAGAAGGAAGAGGCGTAAAGCCTCCAATTCAACCTTCCGTTGGCAGCACCCGTCCTCGTAATCGCATGCGTTTGAGGCGTTAAGCTGGAGGGGGCATCGTGGCCGTCGTTTCCGCGCAGGCGGGAATCCAGTGAACCGCAAGACGGCCCTGCACCACCAGATTTACCACCGCCGCGCGCGAATCTCTTTCGCCATCGCCCTACTCGAGTCCCTGGATTCCCGCATTCGCGGGAATAACGTCCGAGTAGCAAAGCTAGAGGTTCTAACAGGGCAAGCGATGATTGGTGAATGTTGATCGATGAACGCAAGTACGGCAACGTACCCGCGTTCCTCACGTCCCTCACTTCTCACCCCTCACGCTTTCACCCTCAACAGGGCTTGCAATCCCCGCCGCGACCGGGCAACCTAATGCCAGTCCCGTCGCGGCCCATTTGCCGCCCATTTGCGAACAATCGTTGGGGGTCTTTCACGCATGGCAGCGCCCGTCGCCCCAAAATCGCCCTCGCCGTCTCAGGGGGGCCGTTCCCAACCCGCGGCGCACCCGGAACACAAGCCTTACGTTGCAGACAACGTGGAAATGGCCGAGTTCACCTGGCCTGCCGTGATCGTCGGCGCACTATTGGGCATCGTCTTTGGAGCGTCGAGCCTGTACCTGGTGCTTAAGGTGGGCCTGACTGTCTCGGCCTCGATCCCCGTGGCCGTGCTCTCCATTACGCTGTTTCGCATGTTGTCGAAGGTGTTCGGCATCCGCCGCACGACCATTCTCGAAAACAACATCGTGCAGACGACCGGCTCGGCCGGCGAATCGATCGCCTTCGGCGTGGGTGTGACGATGCCGGCGCTGATGCTGCTGGGCTTCGAGATGGATCTAGGGCGCGTGATGGCCGTTTCGCTGCTGGGCGGAATGCTCGGAATTCTGATGATGATTCCGCTACGGCGGGCGTTCATCGTCAAGCAGCATGGCATCCTTCGTTATCCCGAGGGCACGGCCTGCGCCGACGTTCTGATCGTCGGCGAACAGGGCGGCTCCAGCGCGGCGACGGTGTTCGCCGGATTCGGCATTGCCTTCGTCTACCAGTTCCTTTGGCAGGGCCTGAAGCTGTGGAAGGAAATACCCAGCCGCACGTTGGGGTGGTTCAAGGGGGCCGTGCCAGCCATGGAAGTCAATCCCGCGCTGTTGGGCGTGGGCTACATCATCGGCACCAAGATCTCGTGCATCATGGTGGCAGGCGGCGTCATGTCGGCCTTTGTGTTGATCCCGGCCATCCGCCTGTATGGCGATGGGCTGGTCGAACCGCTGTATCCGGCCAAGGCCACGATCGCGTCGATGAGCGAAGAGGACATCTGGAAGAACTATGTGCTCTACATCGGCGCGGGCGCGGTCGCCGCGGGCGGCATCATCAGTCTGTTTCAAGCGCTGCCGCTGATTGTCGGATCGATCCGCTCGGCACTAGGCGACATGCGGCAGGGCGCCGACAAAGCCGACGCAACGGTCCGGCGTACAGACCGCGACCTTCCGCTGTGGGGCGTCGGCGTCGGAGTCATACTGCTCGTGGCTGCAATCTGGGCGACGACTCCCCTGCACGCCGTCATGCCTTGGATCCCTCAACTGCAAATGAACGTGTGGGGCGCGATGCTGATCGTGTTGTTTGGCTTCTTGTTCGTGACGGTTTCGTCGCGATTGACGGGCGAAATCGGCTCGTCGTCCAATCCGATCTCCGGCATGACCGTAGCCACGCTGATCCTGACGTGCTCGGTCTTTCTGTTGATTGGCATGTCGAACCCCACCGATCGACTAACGGCCCTTTCCGTGGCCGCCGTCGTGTGCATCGCGGCCTCGAACGGCGGCACCACGTCGCAAGACCTGAAGACCGGGTTCCTGGTCGGCGGCACGCCGCGATCGCAACAATTGGCGATCATCGTCGGCGCGGTTTCGTCCGCACTGGTCATCGGGCTGATTCTGATCGTGCTCAATCGTGCCGGCACGGTTTACTCGAAGAAAGACTTGCCAACGCCTCGCGCGCCAATCGACGTGGCGGCGCTCACCGAGACAGGCCAAGCGCCCGACGACGATCACAAGTACAAAATCTGGAGGGCAGCGGAGGGCAACCCGCAAGCGGTTCCGCCGGGGGAATACCTCGTCGACGACAGTGGCCAGATTCGTTATCTCGTCGATCCCGGCATTAATGGCAAGTTGCGCCGCCGCGACGATGGCACGGAAGTGCCCAAATACAACGCTCCCAAGGCGCGGCTGATGGCCTTCATCACCGACGGTATGTTGAATCGCAACTTGCCTTGGGAGCTCGTCATGCTGGGCGTGTCCATCGCCATCGTACTGGAACTTTGCGGCGTGCCTTCGTTGCCCTTTGCCGTGGGCGTCTACTTGCCCCTATCCAGCTCGACCCCCATCTTTGCCGGCGGCCTGATTCGCTACGTGGCCGACTGGTGGGCGCGGCGCAAGGCCGCGGGCCGCCCGGTCGCCGACACGGAAGCCGACATGAGTCCCGGCGTGCTGCTTTCGACGGGTTACATTGCCGGTGGCGCGATCGGCGGCGTGCTCATCGCGTTCTTGTCGTTCAGCGACACGATTCCGCGCATGCTCTCGGTTTGGCAATACCGCACCATCGCACTGGGTCGCGACGAACCGCTTTCGCGCGTCTTCATCGATACCGCGGCCCGCGAGTTATCGCCGCAGGCGCCGCCGCTCGAGGATAAAGACTACCAGTATCTAGACGCCCTCAACGTGCGCATGCGCGGCGACCTGAGCCGGTCGAGCCCCGACCCGAAGGATTTCCAGCCAACCGCCGACCAGATCCATCGCCTTTCGCTCGACGAACGACGCCTGGTGCAAATTGCAGGCATCGATCCGGGCGACACAGCCCTGCGCGAGCGGCTGCTCCACGACGCCGCGATTCTGTCGGAGTCCTACGCCATTCGCGAATTGAACGAAGACCTATTGCCGCGCTACGTGCGGGTGCGCGCCGGCATCAAGCTCGTTTTGCCTAACGACAAGAGTTACCTTGCCGAAAAGGACACGACCCTGGGAGAGATTTCCCGCGAAACCCTCCATACCTCCGATAAATCGCAGCTTCTTTTGGATCTGAACGCGAACCAACTGCCGCCGCTTGACAACCTGCCGGCAGGAGCGATGGTTAAGGTGCCGCAGCCCAATTGGCCGGCCATGGCGACCTTCGGAGGGCTGGCGTTCGTATTGTTAGTGGTCGGCTTGGGACTGTTGACGCCGGCGGCAACGCGGCCCGGCAGTACTTAGGTGGGAAAAGGGGTAGTAGGCTGGGGTGGAGGAGGCTGGGGTGGAGCCCCACCATTATTTGCAATTGCCTGGGTAGTTTGCAACGGCCCTGGCAAACCAAAACCTGACATCCAAACGGTGGGGCTAGCGCTCCAGCCTACATGTTATCGTCCGAGCCTGCCGCGATTTGGCATGATCTGCTGGCGTCGAAGTACTGATATCCCTCAACGTACTGATATCCCTCAACACGAGTAAGTCCATTCCGCCATGAACGCAGCCCAAAACACTCATCGCCTCACTCTGCGAGTCCTTGCCGTGACACTCCTCTTCGCCTCCACCGCCAAAGCCGACGAGGGCATGTGGCTGTTCAACAATCCGCCCGCCAAGGTGCTGAAGCAAAAATACGACTTCACGCCGACCAAGCAATGGCTCGATCATTTGCAGCGATCGAGCGTTCGCTTCAATAGCGGCGGATCCGGTTCATTCGTCTCGGCCGATGGCCTGGTGATGACCAACCATCACGTGGGGGCCGACTCGCTGCAGAAGATGAGCACGCCCGAGAAGGATCTGATCAAGATCGGCTTCCACGCCCGCACCCAGAAAGAAGAGTTCAAGTGCGTCGACCTGGAGCTGAACGTGCTCGAGAGCATCGAGGACGTGACGGATCGCGTCAGTGCCGCCGTAAAGCCCGAGATGGACCAGGCCGCGGCCGCCAAGGCACGCCGCGCGGTGATGAACACGATCGAGAAGGAGTCGCTCGACAAGACCGGCATGCGCAGCGACGTCGTCACGCTGTACCACGGCGGCATGTACAACCTGTATCGCTACAAGAAGTACACCGACGTGCGGCTGGTCTTCGCTCCGGAGAAAGACATCGCTTTCTTCGGCGGCGACCCCGACAACTTCGAGTATCCTCGTTACGATCTCGACGTCTGCTTCTTCCGCGTCTACGAGAACGACAAGCCGGCCAAGATCGAGCACTTCCTGAAGTGGAGCAAGGCCGGCGCCGGCGACGACGAGCTGGTCTTCGTCTCGGGCCACCCAGGCCGCACCAGCCGGCTGGACACGATGTCTCACCTGGATTTCCTCCGCGACGTGCAGTTTCCGCTCACGCTCGATTTGCTCCGCCGCCGCGAATCGACGCTACGGATCTTTGCCGAACGGAGCTTCGAGAACTTGCGCCGTGCGCAAGATGAATTGTTTGGCTACCAGAACAGCCGCAAGGCACGCCTGGGCGGGCTGGCCGGCCTGCAGGACCCGACGATCATGAACGCCAAGCGCGAAGCGGAGCAAAAACTCAAGCAGGCCGTCGACAAAGACCCCAAGCTGAAGAAGGAATATGGCGACGCCTGGGATGAAGTTGCCAAGTCGCTGGGCGTCTACCGCGGCATCTACAAGGACTACAGCTTGCTGGAGCGGGGCCAGGCCTTCAATTCCGAACTGTTTGTCGTCGCGCGGGGACTGCTGCGGTTGGCCGATGAAACCGCCAAACCCAACGCCGATCGCTTGCGCGAGTACGCCGAGGCGGGCCTCGATTCCCTCAAGCAGCAGCTCTTTTCCGAAGCCCCCATTTACGCCGATCTGGAAACGGTGAAGCTAGCCGATTCGCTCTCGATGTACCTGGAAATGGCGCCGGCCGGCGACCCGCTGGTCGAAAAGGTGTTGGCCGGCAAATCGCCGCGTGAACGAGCCGCCGAGTTGGTTCGCGGCAGCAAACTGGCCGACGTGGCCTACCGCAAGCAACTGTCCGAAAGCGGCGCGAGCGCCATCGCGGCCTCGAACGATTCCATGCTCGTCCTCGCTCGCCTGGTCGATCCAGCGTCTCGCAAGGTCCGCAAGACCTATGAGGACGACGTGGACGAACCGCAGCGGCAGGCCTACGGAAAAATCGCCAAGGCCCGCTTCGCACTCTACGGCGACTCGGTCTACCCCGACGCCACATTCACCTTGCGGCTCGCCTTTGGCACCGTCAAGGGCTACACCGAGGCCGACCAGCAGGTTCCGCCCTGGACCACGATCGGCGGCGCCTACCAGCACGCCCTCAATCACGGCAGCAAGGAGCCATTTGCCTTGCCCGAGAGTTGGCTCAAGCAGAAGGGCAAGCTCGACCTGGCCACGCCGATGAACTTTGTCTGCACGGCCGATATCATCGGCGGCAACTCCGGCAGCCCGGTGGTGAACCGCGCCGGCGAGGTCGTGGGCCTGATCTTCGACGGCAACATCCAGTCGCTGGTGCTGGACTTTGCGTACACCGACGTGGTGTCACGCGCCGTCAGCGTGCATTCCAGCGCGATCCGCGAGGCCCTGCGCAAGGTGTACAACGCGACGGAATTGGCGGATGAGTTGGGTCGGTGAGATCGTTGCGTCGTAGCATTTGGGTGGCACGTCCCTGAGCGCAGCGAAGGGCGTGGAGCGTCGAGACAAGGGGCAACCACGCCCTTCGCTACGCTCAGAGCGTGCCACCCACCCCAACGGCCGGGGTACAATAGCGTCCATGCTCGAAGACCTTACCACCGAAGGCCGCAATCCCGCGTCCGATCGCCTCGATTCTCTTTCGGCGCTGGAAATCGCGCGGCTGATCAATGCCGAGGACGCGCGCGTGGCCGAGGCCGTTGGCCGCGAGACCGAAACGATTGCCTTGGCCATCGACGCAATCGCACAGCGGCTTGCCATCGGCGGACGCTTGATCTACCTGGGTGCGGGCACGTCCGGCCGGCTGGGAATTCTCGATGCGTCGGAGTGCCCTCCGACCTTCAACACGCCGCCCGAAATGGTCTTGGGCATTATCGCCGGGGGTCCGCGGGCGATGACCCACGCGGTCGAGGGGGCCGAAGATGACGTGGATGTGGCGGTCGCTGACTTAGACGCGGTGCGGTTGTCGGCACAAGACGTGCTGGTCGGCATCGCCACCAGCGGTCGCACGCCGTATGTCATTGCCGGCCTGAAGCACGCGCGTCGCATCGGCGCTTACGCGATTGGCATAAGCTGCAACGAGAAGTCGCGGCTGGCCGCCGACGCGGACTTGGCGATCGCGCCCATCGTCGGCCCGGAAGTCCTCAGCGGCTCGACGCGGATGAAAGCCGGCACCGCCACGAAGATGGTGCTCAACATGCTCACCACCGGCGCAATGGTGCGGCTGGGCAAGACCTACGGCAACCTGATGGTCGACCTGCGGGCCACCAACTCCAAGCTCACCGATCGCGCGCGGCGGATCGTGATGACGCTGACAAAACTTAGTGGCGCCGAAGCCCAGCAGCGGCTCGCCGAGTGCGATGGCGAAGTAAAAACGGCCATCGTTGCGCAACTTCGCGGAGTTTCGCCCATTGAAGCCCGCGACCTGCTGATGGCCGCTGGGGGGCACTTGCGGCGGGCGCTGGAACGGCGCACGGAATAAACAGGCGGCGTAGGTCACGCACTCCCGTGCGTGACACTGCAAGCGCATTAGACATGGATTTCAGCCGACGGGTCGAATGGGACGCGGGCGCCGCTTGTTGTCACGCACGGGAGTGCGTGACCTATTTCCTCGCCGTCACCGTCTGCCTCCCATCTGGCTCGTGCAGCAGCTTAATCAGTTCCGGCAAAGCCGGCGCGGCCGCCGGACCCAACTGTCCCAACGCTCGCGTGGCGGCGATCCGCACGTCCTCGTCGGGGTCGTTGAGCGCCGCGGTCAGCGCCGGCAGCGCGGGCTTGGCTTTGTCGGTCATCCGCGCGAGCGCCCGCGCCGCCTGCGTGCGCACGCCGGGATCGGGATCGGACAGCGACTGGATGAGCACCGGCACGGCGGGCTCGCCGATGCGGGCGATCGCGTCGACCGCCGTTTCCCTCACGCCCCAGGGGCGGACGGGAATACCGGCCAGCGCCTGGGAGATCGCCGAGGGCGTGTGCTCTTGCGGCTGACTAGCGCGGAGTTGTTTGATCTGCTCGGCGGTTGGTCCGCTTGCCGTGGTCGATGAATCGGTACAGCCCACGGCGGCCACGGCCAGGCCGCCAAGAAAAAGCAGGGCAGAACGGTTCACAGTGAATTGCATTCGACGACTCCAATTTCTGCAGGCGGCCAGCGGGATGCGTGAGCTTCCCGGTGATTGGCTACTTGGCCGTTGGGCTAAACCAGCTTCCATTCTACCGCGAATCGTTCCATAATGTTGGCGTGGAAGGGGTTCCCGCTTGCATCCCCCGGTAAGGATTGACCGAAGAATACCTTCGCTGCTTTTCCGGCCCTCACCCTACCCTCTCCCCCAAGGGGCGAGGGGTTTGAGGACGAAGTTATTCTTCGGTCAATCCTAAGCTCGCATGCTCACCATCGTAGGAAGCCGACGACCGCGGTTTTGCGACGGGCTGACGCGGCGCAGCTTTCTGCGGATCGGGTCGCTGGGGCTGGGTGGCCTGGGTATGAATGGGCTGTCTTTGCCCAACTTGCTGCGGGCCGAATCGCAGTCCGGACGGCGGTCGACCGACCGCTCGGTCATCATGATCTACCTGCCGGGTGGGCCAACCCAGCACGAAACGTTCGATCCCAAGCCGCATGCTCCGGCGGAAATTCGCGGGTCGTTCGACGCGATTGCCACGGCGGTGCCCGGTGTTAGGTTTTGCGAGTCGCTGCCGAAACTCTCGCGGATGGCCGACAAGTTCTCGGTCGTCCGCACCTTGGTCGGCATGAAGAACCGGCACGAGTCATTTCAGTGCTACACGGGCAGGCCCGGCGGCCATAGCGAAGACAACGAACCCTCGGGCGGCTGGCCGTCGTTGGGGTCGGTCGTGTCGCGCGTTCTGGGGCCGAGCGCGGTGGGCACTGTGCCCTTCGTTGATGCCGCGCCCAAGATGGGTCATGGACCGTACAACAACTTCGGTCTGCACGATCCGCCGGGCAGGCTCTCGTGGCCCGGCTTCACGGGGCCTCAACACGTTCCCTTCGCGCTCGAAGGGGACGTGAAGTCCGACATGGTGCTCAACGGCGTCGGTTCGACCAAGCTGGGCGAACGGCGTGCGTTATTGACGGCCTTCAGCCGATTGCAGCGGCGCATCGAGGTCGACGGCTTGGACGACTTCCAGCGGCAGGCCTTCGATATTCTCACGTCGAGCCGACTGGCCGACGCGATTGACCTTACCAAAGAAGATCCCAAGGTCCGGCAGCGCTACGGCGAGACGCAAGCGACGCATCCCAGCTACGGCGGAGCGCCCCAGAGCCCCGAGCGATTGTTGCTGGCCCGGCGACTGGTCGAAGCGGGCGTGCGGTGCGTCACGGTTGCGTTTGGAGCCTGGGACTGGCACGGCACCGATCGCGACGGCACGCTCGAATATCACGTGAAGAAGTATCTGCCCGTCTTCGATCACGCGCTCTCGGTCTTACTGCAAGACCTGGATGAGCGCGGACTGCTGACGAATGTGTCTGTCGTCGTGTGGGGCGAATTTGGCCGCACGCCGCGCATCAACACCCAGGCAGGCCGCGATCATTGGCCTTCAACGCAATCCATCCTTCTGGCCGGCGGCGGCATGCAGGGCGGGCGAGTCATCGGAACGACCGACCGCACCGGCGGCGTGCCCGTCGATCGGCCCGTCCACGTGCAGGAAGTGTTTGCGAGCCTGTACCGCAATCTGGGAATCGACGCGAACGCGGTCAAGATCCTCGATCTGAACGGCCGGCCGCAGTTTCTGGTGGACGACAATCGCCAGCCGGTGGCGGAGTTGTATTAGGCGTGCCAAAGGGGGTCGGGAGTCGGTGTCGGCAAACCGTTTTCGCCTGGGCAATCCGCATTGCCGACACCGACTCCCGACCCCTTCCGCGCAATCACGCCGCGCGGCGCAGTTTCGTTGTCGCGGGTTCTTCGGATTGGGGCAATGGCGCTTCGAGCAGCACATCGCGCAGATAATCGCCGTAGCCGTTGTTCATTGCGCTGGCGAGCTTCAAGAGCTGCTCGGCCGTGACGAAGCCCTTGTGATAGGCCACTTCTTCGATGCAGGCGACTTTCAGTCCTTGTCGCTGCTCGATGGCCTGAATGAAATTGCTGGCCTGCATCAACGATTCGTGCGTGCCGGTATCGAGCCAGGCGAAGCCCCGCGAGAAGCAGCTCACGCGGAGCTGCCGGCGTTGCATGTACTCGCGATTGACGTCGGTGATTTCCAGCTCGCCGCGCGGCGAGGGCCGCAGGTTGGCCGCGATGTCGAGCACCTGGTTGTCGTAAAAGTACAGGCCCACGACGGCCCAATTCGATCGCGGCCGGGCGGGCTTTTCTTCCAGCGAGATCGCCCGGTTCTGCTCGTCGAGCTCGACGACGCCGTAGCGCTCGGGGTCCTTGACGCGGTAGCCGAAGATCGTCGCGCCGTGCTCGTGGGCGGCGACTTCGGACAGCAGCCCTTGGAAGCCTTGCCCGTAGAAAATGTTGTCGCCCAGCACGAGCGCGACGTGGTCGTCGCCCACGAATTCGCGACCAATGATAAACGCCTGCGCCAATCCGTCGGGCTTGGGTTGCACGGCGTACGAGATGGAAATGCCCACCTGGCTGCCGTCGCCCAGTAGCCGCTGGAAGCCGGGCATGTCTTCGGGCGTCGAGATCAACAGCACGTCGCGGATGCCGGCGAGCATCAACGTCGAGAGCGGGTAGTAGACCATCGGCTTGTCGTAGACCGGCAGCAATTGCTTGCTGACCGAGCGCGTGGCCGGGTAGAGCCGCGTGCCCGCGCCCCCCGCCAGAATGATGCCTTTGCGAAAATGGTTCTGCGCGTTCATGCGGCCGCTCCCGTTTGAGCCAGACTCACCGGTTGTGTCAGTCCCAGCCGTTCGCGTTGGTAGACGCCCGAGGAAATTCGCTCGACCCAGCGGGCGTTGTTCAAATACCAGGCGACCGTCTTGGCAATTCCCGTTTCAAAACTCTCGCGCGGCCGCCAACCGAGCTCGCGGCGTATCTTGGTGATGTCCATCGCGTACCGGCGGTCGTGACCGGGCCGATCGGCGACAAACTTTAATAGTCCATCACAGGGTGAGTGCGGGAGTCCGGGGCGGAGCTTGTCGACCTGGGCGCAAATGGCACCGACGACTTGCAGGTTCGTTCGTTCGCACTCGCCACCCACGTTGTACGTTTCGCCGGGCACGCCCTTGGCGAGCACCGTGGCCGCGGCGTGGCAATGGTCCTCCACGAACAGCCAATCGCGGACGTTCAGCCCGTCGCCATAGACCGGCAGCGGCTTGCCTTCGAGCGCGTTGAGGATCATCAGCGGGATCAGCTTCTCGGGGAACTGGCAAGGGCCGTAGTTGTTCGAGCAGTTGATCGTTAGAACCGGCAAATGGTAGGTGTGAAAGTAGGCGCGAACGAGGTGGTCAGCGGCTGCCTTCGTGGCCGAGTAGGGCGAGTTGGGCGCGTAGGGTGTCGATTCGCAGAACGCTCCGCGATCGCCCAGCGAGCCAAACACTTCGTCCGTCGAAATGTGCAGGAAACGAAACTTTTCTTTGGCTGGCTCATGCAGTCGGCTCCAATAACCGCGAACGGCTTCGAGAAGTTCAAATGTGCCTAAGACATTAGTGCGGACGAATTCACCTGGCGCGTCAATCGAGCGGTCGACATGCGATTCCGCGGCAAAGTGGACGATCGCCTGGGGACGATGCTCGTCGAGCAGGGCCGCGACCAGCGTGCGATCGGCAATGTCCCCTTGCACGAACGTGTGGCGGGGGTTGTCGAGCGTGTCGCCCAGGGAGTCTAGATTTCCCGCGTAGGTCAACTTATCCAGATTGACGACGCGCGTGTCGCCCGCGGCCATCGTTTGACGCACGAAGCAGCCGCCAATGAAGCCTGCGCCGCCAGTCACCAGAAGGGTGTGCATGCATGGGATCCAAAATTTGATTCGGCTACGGCAAGAACACGAGTGCGCAGTTTGGCACGAACGCCCCGCGACTCGGGCGGAGGTTTGTAGCCGATGCAAGCAGAGTGGTCCAGATCAATCGCCACCGGTGGCAATTCGCGCGGTTCGCGGATATTGGGCAAAGGCAGCGATGCGTAAAACCGCGGAGGCGCGCGGGTGCCATTGCTGGCTTGTCCAGCAGTGCGGAAGATACGGGTGGGTAAGCCACCCGTGGGAGCAGCGAATTGGGGTGGTCGATCCGCTGCCCGAAATCGGCGGGCCAATTGCCTACTTGAAGAAACCCCGCTTGCCGAACGATTCGATCGCCGTGGGTTCGTCTTTTTGGATGTCGAAGACCTTGTGCAACTGCGTGATCTTGAAAACTTCCATGATCTCGGGCGGGATGCCGCACATCTTCAGCTTGATCTTGTCGTTCTTGCAGCGTTTGTGAAGTTGCAAGAGCTTGCCCAGCATGGCCGAGGCCATGAACTTGACGGTCTGAAAGTTGAGCAACAACTTGGAGTTCCCGGCAGCTTCGAGCGCGACCTCCGAAAGCTCATCGCCGATTTTGTTGATCACCAACTGGTCGATGATCGACGACTGCTTGAAGTACACGGTCAGCACTTCGCCGCGGTCGACGAGTTGAAGCTGCGAGTATTCCACGGGGCAACATCCTTTCGGGATGGATTTCTAGACCTACAACTGCCATTCTTGTACCAGTTTTGGAGCGGATTTCCACTGTCTGAGTCCGAACATCCCCGCCGCCAAGGATGAATTCCGCTGCCCAAATCGCTACATTCGGCTGGCAAAACCGGCAAAATACCGATTTAAAGGCAACAATGGAGGGTAGGTCTCGGACGGCGAGTGAGGTCCGCTTGCCGCTGGATCGTTCCCCGTCGACCGCGGTCTTGCGATGCACGAAGCCCAACCCAAACTGCCCCAGCCCGCGAGCCCTTTGGCCGCCAGCCTGGCGGCGCTCCCCTGGGAGAAGGTGACGCTGTGGGCGGTCATTCTGTTGACCGCCTACCTGCTGCGGCATTTCGTGTTCATCATGCTGATGACGTTCCTGCTGTGTTTCGTCATGCGCAGCGTCATCGGCCGAATTATCGCGGTCGTATCGCCGCGCCGCGAGCGGCCCTGGCTGGAACGGAGCCTGGCCGTGGCCGGGTTCGCGTTGTTGTTGGGCGGATTCACGGCCGCGGCCACGTACCTGGGGCCACGCTTGTTCCACCAGGGCAATGAATTGGTCGGGCGGTTATCGAAGCTCAATCCCGAGCTTGAATTTCAATCGGTGCTGGGCCAGACAGTCGGCGCGTACTTGTTTCGCTTGGAGTACGGCGGACCGGACAGCCCCGAGTACGACGCCGAATTGGGGAAGTTCGAGAAACAGGGCCTGCTGTGGACCGACGATTATCGCAGCTTTCCTCGCTTGCAGGCCTCGCTGCGGGGCGGCTTCGAGACCACGCACGAAGCCGACGCCGTCGGCAAGCTGCGTAGCGACCTGCTAAACCATCCTCCGGCCGACGAATCGTTCGACCAATGGTACTTGCACGAGTTGGCGACCGGTGTGCTCGTCGCGCCCGACGCCGAACCATCGTCCGCCAAGTCTCAAGAGAGCCCGACCGCCAGCACCACCCAGACTGCGACCCAGGCCGTGGCGGCACTGTCGCTACGACAGGCGGCCCTCGAGGAAATCAAGAGCAACCCCGAGATGCTCGCGGAGTGGAAGCAAAAGTGGCTCGCTCACCTGCTGGCCGAACAACTCGTCAATCTACGACGAACGCCCGAGTACGAAAAGAAATTTGGCGACTATTACCGGCACAAGCGCGATGAGATCCCCGATCGCATTCCCTACGACTACGAGACGTTCGTCCAGCTCGAAAAGGCCTATCCCGCAGGGGAAAAGGCCTTCGCCGCGGCTCTCGACGGAAAACTCGCGGGAGAGGACGAAGAACGCCGTTCGCAAGTCCGCGCGGCATTTGAACGGCACGAGAAAAACCTACTGGCCGACCGGTGGTGGACCGAAAGCTCGTCCGCGCTGTTCTTGCGCCAGCACGCCACGAGCGGACTGGGCGGTCTTTCGGGCTCGTTTGCCTCGAACATGCGCGGCGCCGTGACCTTTGCATTGGGCGTTCCGTTGCAACTGTTCATCGCACTGCTGTTGAGTTTTTTCATTACGTTCGATTTTCCCAGCCTGCGCAAGGGCGTCGCCTCGCTCCAACAGACCCGCATCAAGCCGTTCTACGATGAGATCGCACCGGAGTTGGTCAGCTTCGCGCGGTTGATGGGCCTAGCGTTCTACGCCCAGGCGCTCGTGGCCGTTGTCAACTCGCTCCTGACGTATTTGGCGATGGTCGTGATCGGCATCGACCATCCTTTGGTTTTGTCGGTGATCGTCTTCGTGTGCAGTTTCATTCCGGTGTTTGGCGTGATCCTTTCGGGCATTCCGATTGTGATCGTCGCCATCGTGCAGCCGGGCGGATCGATCGTCATCGCGCTCTACATGGTGGCCGTCATCCTGGCGATCCATTTTCTCGAGAGCAACGTCCTTAACCCGCGGATTGTCGGTCACGTGCTGCACTTGCACCCGGTGCTGGTGCTGGTCGTGCTGCTGGTCGCGGAACACTTCTTTGGCGTGTGGGGCCTGCTGTTGGGCATGCCGGTGGCCGTGTACGTCATCTCACACGTGATTCTGGGAGAGCCGATCCCAGGAGTCGACTGCCCCGTGGAAAAGATGCCGAAGCGCGGCGCAACTGCTTAAAAGCGGCGACACGCAATTCCGTTTAAGATCCGCGCAAGAATAACTTGGTCAATTAGCCACGGATTGAACACTGATTGAACACGGACGACAAATACAATCACGAAATTAGGAAAGCTCGAGATCCCGAAAACAGCGATTGTTCTCGCCGATTTCCCTGGTTCATTTTTTCGTGGTCCTCTTCATCCGTGTCGATCCGTGTTTCATCCGTGGCGAAGGATCGATCAACTTATTTCTGCGCGATGCCTTAGCCGCGCCCCGCAGGGAAGCGCGCCGGCGCGCGTGGCGGAAAGGTGTCAGGAACCGTTGGCCGGTTGTCCGTAGTTGCATGGACGACTGTATGCGGCCAACGGTTCCAGACACCCTTGCGGCTCACGTCGAGTAGAGCCACTGCGAGAGGAACAGCGACGGCACGACCAGAATCAGGATCGTCGTCGCCCAGAAGATGTCGCGCACGGCGAAGCAGGCCGCCGCGTCCAGGAGGATGAGCGACAGGATGCAGTGCTTGACGGCCCTTTGCACCCGCAAGTTCGTGGGCTCGAATACGGCCAACGCATTGCGCCACAAGATCAACCCGCCGAGTGCGATCCACAGGTAATACCAGCGGAAGCCGATATTCTCCGCATACCGCGGCCAGCTCACTTCCGCTAGGTTCTCGTCGGCCCACCTAGGGAACCATGCCAACAGAGCGATGCCCGCGGCCATCACGGGGATTGAAAGCGCCAGGTGCAGCCGGTTGATTGCGCCGGCTTCCTTGCGGGCGAACCAGGTGACACCCGTGATGTAGATGCCGACGCCGGCGGTCACGATCCAAATCATGGGATGCCAGAGGGTGGAATCCACCGCGCCGGTTGCCGCACTGGCGCCCAAAAGCACGTTGAGAAAGCGACAGATGCCCATGATCAGCGGGGCAATGGGAGTCCGCTTCAACACTTTGTCGTAAGCCACCACGGCGACGGCCAAGAGCGTGGCGACCACGGCGCTTCGCCACTGAAACTGGCCGAGCGAGATCGAATCGACCGCGCTGGCCGCCCACCCCAGCAGCACGCCGCCGACCAGCAGGACTCGCCCGAACGTAATGGCCGTACGTACTCGGATCCTGCCCGAGGGCAATGGCCGATTGGGCCGCTCCTTCATGTCGACGACCAGGTCGAACAGGTCGTTGAGCACCATGCCAGCGGAATACAACAGACTACTGGAACCCAAGAGCAGCGCGAATGTCCACCAGGGTTGCAGGCTCGAATGCACGAGCAAGAAGCCCAGCATCACGTCGGCCATCGCAGTAAAGAGATTGGGCAGGCGGATTAGCTCGAGATAGGCTCGCATGGCAATCCTTTACCGCGGTTGACAATGGGACCGAGGTGTTTAATCGAAGGGGTCATCCTTGCCGTCATTCCCGCGCAGGCGGGAATCCAGTGAACTACAATTCGGCCCTGCACCACACGAATCACAACCGCCGCGCACAAATCACTTTCGCCAACGCGTCGCAAGCCCCTGGATTCCCGCCTGCGCGGGAATGACGTCCGAGCAGGTAAAGTGGCGATTCCTACTCCGCTGCAATCCCTGCCTGCTTCATCGCGGACGTCATGTAAGCGTGCGCCTCGCGGGCCGCTTCGTCTGGGTTGTCGATGTACGGATACAACTCGACGGTGAGGAAGCCGTTGTAGCCCGTCTTGTCGATCGCGGCCAGCGTCGCCACGAAGTCGATGGCGCCGCGACCCGGAATCAAATGCTTGTGAACGCGCGTGGCGGCGATGTCCTCAAAATGATAATGCCGCGTGTAGGGCGCCATCCGTTCGACCCAGTCTTGCGGTGTGTCCTTCACACAAAAAGCATGGCCGATGTCGAAGTTCAGGCCCACGAACTTCGAGTCGATGCGCTCGATGAACGTGATGAACTGCTCGCACGTCTCGATCAACAACTCCGGCTCGGGCTCGATCAACAGGCCAACTTCCAACCGCTCGGCCACTTCAACGCAGGGCATCAACTCGTCGTAAAAAATATCAGCCGCGGCCTGCCACGATTGACCGGGCGCCAGCGGCCCGCCCGGCTCGGTCTGGATGTTCTTCGCGCCGATCTCCTTGGCCAGCGCCAACGCACGCTTGGTGTGCTCGCGACGGATGGCGCGATAGTGCGGGTCGGGCTCGATCCACGACGGGTGCCAGTAGGGCTGCCGAGGATCGGACACGGCGTTCATCATGAAGCCATTGACGTTCGACACGGCCAGCTTGTGCCGCGCGAGCGTGTCGCGGATCGATTGCTTGCGTTCGGGCAGCAGCTTCACCGGCCAGGCGTGCGGCACGTCGGCCAACACCTCAATGCCGACGTAACCAATCGACGCAATCCGCTCGATCGCCTGCTCGATCGAGAAATGCATGTAGGCGTTGGAGCTGAAGGCGAGTTTCATCGGCGGTGGGTCGTGCAGGCGGCAAGGATAGGCGGGACTCAATGAGTGCCACGGGGGCGTCGCCCCAGCATATCCTATTGCAGCAATTGCTTCATCTGGTGCAACGTCCGAACGACAATGAACGGTGCGTCGTTGGGCAACATGCCTACCCCGGCTATCGCCGGTGAAGGCATGGCACGCCTTAGTGCAGCAATTGCTTCATCTCGCGCACGGCGGCTTGGAAGCCCACCATGAGTGCCCGTGCGACAATGCTGTGGCCGATGTTTAGTTCGCCCATTCGCGGGATCTCAGCGATCGGCCGGACATTGCGGTAGGTCAGCCCGTGCCCTGCGTGCAGCACCATTCCCTGCTCGATAATCGCCGCGGCGGCCGTCGTCAGCGATGCGACTTGCGCGGCCCGGGGCTCGCCGGCGGCGGCCAGTGCGTACTGGCCGGTGTGCAACTCGACGGCATCGGCCCCCAGCGAGCGGGCCATTTCGATCTGCTTCAGGTCAGGATCGAGAAACAGGCTGACTTCGACCCCCGCGTCGCGCAATCGCCTGATGGCTTCGGCCACCTTGGCTTTCTGGCCGACAACGTCCAAACCGCCCTCGGTCGTGACTTCCTCACGACGCTCGGGCACCAGCGTGGCCTGGTGGGGCTTGGCCTGGCAAGCGATGGCCAGCACGTCGTTATCGCACGCAAGCTCCAGATTGAGCTTCACGGTGACGGTCTCGCGCATGACGCGCAGGTCGCGGTCGTTGATGTGCCGGCGGTCTTCGCGCAAATGCAGCGTGATGCCGTCGGCGCCGCCCAGTTCGGCCAAGGCGGCGGCCCACACGGGATCGGGCTCGTACGTGCGCCGTGCCTGGCGGACGGTCGCCACGTGGTCGATATTAACGCCGAGTAGAGCCATGGGGAGCAACGCGATCGAGGTTTGTGGTGGTCGATGCCGGCGGCGCTGGCAGCGCCCTGTATGTCGCCGTGGATTATAGTTGGCCTAAGTTTCGCGGCAAGCAACCGCTTGGGGCGTGAAAAGAACACTCGACGACGGGGAGTCGCAGCCGATGGACGTTCCACACTGGATCACGTTGTTCGCCTTGACACTCTTTTTGGCCGAAGGGTTCACGCTGAGCGTGTTCCCCAGCCAGTTCAAGGAGTTCCTCGTTCAGGCCGACCCTCGTACGTTGCAGATCACGGGACTTGTGGAAACGCTGGTGGCGCTATCGTTGATCGCTGGAATACTCGCGAGTTGAGTCACGGGGTCGGGACTCCGCGTCGCCAACGCCGATTGCCCGAGCGCCGTGCCGTCAGCGACGCCGACTCCCGACCCCATTGCGCGGCCAAGCCACAATTTCGAGTCCGGTTGCAACGATTGTGCGCATGGAACAATCGCACTCAACGTCGTTCCCACGTAATCACATCCCGAACCGAGAACTTGAGCTAATGTTCTGTTGGCGGCGATCCGAAGGGGTCGCCCGTCGAGCTTGACTCTTGTTGTGTGCGTGCGGGACACCGGACGCCGCGTTCGCGGCAAATCCTGTCTTTCTCCGGTCGAACCACGTCTCCGTCACTCGCTCGAGGTGCATCAAGATGAACTGTCAACTGCTGGCGGCGAATATCGAGAAGCTCCAGCCCGAAGCCGATCCGCGCGACGTTGCGCGTTTGTGCTTGCTGCTGACGAACTTCGTCGACGACGTTGAGGCCCTATCGGACGAGAACGCGCTCACAACAGCCTGGCAGGAAATGGGATTGCGGCTGCAAGCGGCCACGGATCAGCACGCCGCCATGACCGACGAGTTGGAGAAGTTGGCCTCGTCCGACCCCAAGCAGTTCACGCAGGACCAGATTTGGGTGCTCATCCGCGCGATCAAGGTGCAAAGCCAGGTGCTGCAGCTCTACGTCGGCAGCCCCCCACTCGACGTCTGATACCGAGGATCCGTTTAGCCGCGACCCGCAGGGGAGCGCGCTCAACCGCGCAAAGATCGCATCAACCGGCCGACAGCCGTTCGGCCGAGGGCTGCACGAAGTTCTGCAAAAACTCCGGCTGCGCGGCGAAATTGACGTGCATCCGACTGCCCAGCGCCAAGTACCGGCCGACCAGGTCGCACTCGTGACCCGCTTCGGCCAGGCAGCCCTCCACGTCGCCCGTCGGCTCGATCAGCCAATTGGTATTCAGATAGCCACGCAACCGTCGGCCTGGCACGCCAAACCAGGTGCGTCGGGCGAGTGTGACTTCGATCGGCCTCGGGGGCGCCGGTTGCGGGTTCATGCGGGCCACAGCGGGAATCGCGCCGATCATGGGCGTGCGTCGCCCGTCGAGTGTCTCCATATACTGGCACAAATAGGCCAGCCCGCCCCCTTCGGCATAGACGCGCCCACCGCCGCACAGGTGATCGCGGATCGCCAGCGTCAGGCAATGGTTCTCGGTGAGGGTCGCGGCGTACCGCTCGGGATGACCGCAGCCGAAATAAACGAGGTCCGTTCCGGGGGGCAGCGATTCGTCGCGCAGCGGCGAAAAATCAACCACCGTCGCGCCACTCAGCTCGAGCAGGTCGAGCGTGTCGGGAAAGTAGCAGTTGAATGCCTCGTCGAAGGCCACGGCCACGGTGAGACCCGTCGATTCGGAACGATCCGATTCCAGGCGAGATATTTCGCTCGAACCGCATCCGCAGCTTCGCAGCGTACCAGCACCAGTTGTCCCAGAAGTGCCGTTGAACAAAAACGGCCGCACTGCGGGAAACTGCCGCCGCGCGGCCAACTCGAGCAATCGATCACTCTGCGTGTATTTGGAGAGGCTAACAGCCAGGGCCTGGCAAAGCTCGCGCGAGGGGACGCTGCCGCGCGGAAGCGCTTCGAGCGCCGTGCGGGCGGCTGGCATTTCGTCGAGACCGCCCAAGACTGGGATGCCCCACAGCGACTCGAGTGTCGTTTGCAGGCGATTGAGATGCTGAGCGTTCGAGACGCGGTCGATGAGCAATCCGTCGGCCCCTTGCGGCCGCTCGGGCAGCCGGCAGTCTTCCAAGCGTGTCGCATCCAGCACGACTAATCGCGGCAAATCGAGCCAGTCGCACAGATCATCCAATCGGCCCCCAGCCAGCCGGCCATCATCGGCGGACGTTGGCAGCGATTGCGTTTGACACTCTGCATCCGTCTCGAAACGTCCCTCGACAACTGCCAGGTCGCTGTTGGCACAGCCGTGCGCAAATACTTCGCGGCAGAGGTCAGGCGGCATGAGCCAACTGTCTAAGTGCCGCGAGCTATTGCCCGTGGCGGAGCAAGCGCCGTTGAACCGAGGAAAACAGGCCCGCGATAAGAAATGTTGGACTTGCTGCCCGTCCATCGACAGCAGCCGCATGAGGGCCCAGGTGATGTACTGGGAATCGTCCTGCGGACGAACCGCCCCCACCGCGACGCGTGGCAGTCGTAACATGAGTACCCGACTCGGAAAACGGCTTATTGATTGAATTTACGAGGCTGGACGGCCAGCTAGTAATCGAGTGCGGGGGAAGCGCCGAAAAAGCAGTGCGGGCCAGGCAGTGTATCGAGCGGGCGGAGTATCGAGCGGGGAGTTGCTACTTCGTTGCCTAACCAGTTCATTCTTAGGATGGTCCCCTAGGGAGTCAAGCGAACGTACCCCCTAAAAAGGGGAATTTTTACCGTGCGCGCATGCTGGCTGCAAAACCCCCAGTTCAAGAGCCAATGTCGTCGCAACAATAGCCCTGACTTTGCAAAAAATTTGCGCGTAAATTCGCCTCGCGAATTCATTCTTATTACCGTCATTCCCGCGCAGGCGGGAATCCAGTACACCGCAAGTTGGCCCTGCACACCAACATTTACAATCGCCTCGCACAAGTCTCATTCGCCCCCCTGCCTGAGTCCCTGGATTCCCGCCTGCGCGGGAATGACGTCCACAGCAGCAAAGTTAGGGGCGCTCTGGGACGTGCCACCCAGGAATTAACTACCGCGGCCGTAAGCGCTCGCGCGGCAGCGGGACGCACAGCTTTCGCGCCTTGGCGTAGAACGTCGTGCGGCTGATTTCCAACGCATCGGCCGCGCGGGTGACATTGCCGTAGTGATCGCACAATGCCGCTTCGAGCAGTTGCCGGGCAGTCTGGTCGCTGGCAGCGCGCAAACTTCCGCGCGAAGCCAGAACGCTCTCGCCCGCCCGATTCATAGGCGGACTCGGCTGGAGCGACGTAGACGGAAACGATCCCGTTAACGCCAGCACGTCAGTATCGAATGTGTCGCCCTCGGCCAGCGCGACGGCCCGCTGGCAAAGATTCTCCACTTCGCGAACGTTGCCCGGCCATAAGTGCGAGTTGAGCCAGCGCCAGACTTCCGGCGCGACCTTGAGCGGCTCACGACTTTCGCGCCGCGCATAGAGATCGAGAAAGTGGCGGACCAGCATGGCCACGTCTTCCAGCCGATCGCGCAAGGGCGGCAGAACGATTGGCACGACATTGAGCCGATAGTAGAGGTCTTCGCGAAAGCGCCGCTGCTGCACGCGCTCGCTCAAGTCGGCGTTGGTCGCCGCGACAAATCGCACATCGAGTCGGCGGACCGTCCGACTGCCGATCGGCAGAATCTCGCCCTGCTGCAGCACGCGAAGGATCTTGCCCTGCAGCACGAGGTCGAGGTCCTGGATCTCATCGAAGAAGCAGGTGCCGCCGTCGGCTTGGGCGAGCAACCCCTCGCGATCGTCGTCCGCGCCGGTGAACGCCCCCTTGCGGTAACCGAAGAGCTCGCTTTCCAGCAGCGTCGTGGGAATCGCATTGCAGTTGATGCACACGAACGTCCGTTGGCGGCGTTCGCTTTGCTCGTGCAGCAGTTGGGCGACGAGCTCCTTGCCAGTGCCCGTTTCGCCCGACACGAGGGCCGGAGCCCGGGTCCGCGCGACCTTGGCGATTAGGTGCCGCAGGTTGCGAATCGCCTGCGATGCGCCAATGAGTTGCGTCGCGCCCGACGCCACGGCCAATTGGTCCTGCAACTGCCGTCGCTCTTGCAGCATGAGCTGCTCGCGGTCCATCAGGATGCACGTGCGTTCGACCTCGGTGAAGTCCAAAGGGCTCAGCAGGTAGTCGAACGCCCCGCGCTTCATGGCTTCGACCGCCATCCGCGTCTTGCTGTCAGATGTGATGATCGTCACCAGGCAATCGGGATTCGTTTGCTTGAGCGCGCGGATCAGTTCCAAGCCATGCGGATGCAAACCCACAAAGGCTGCGTCAAACGCCTTGGTGGCGGTTGCAGCAAAGGGGTTCGCCGCGGCCGGCAGGATTGCATTTTCGTGCCCAAGCGCGGCCAGATACTGGTGCAGCTTCGTCTCTTCGTCGTTGTAATGAAGGATTTGCATACGAGTTTAGCGGCTTATTTACACGCCGAAGAACGTCCAGAAACTGGACACTGAACAACACTTGTCAGCATACCAGGACAATGGGGCGAAGGCGAGCAGCTTGAGGCGACCCCCCCTTTGCCAGATGGAATCGTCCACAACTGCTTCGTAAATAGCCAGTTACAAAGCGTGATCTAAGTCTGTATTATTTGCACTGATTCGGGGAACGAGCTTTGCTTAGCTCCCATTGAGCGTCCGTGTGCTCGCCGCAGCGCGCCTCCCGTGCAGATCCCGCCGTACCCGTCGATGCCTGTATGCCGTTTCGCCTGCTGAAGTTTGGCCTCAGCCGCAAATACACCGAGCCCCGCATGTTCCGCGAGCCCGCGCGGCTGCGCGACGAGTACGACGCCGTCATTATCGGCGCGGGCGGACACGGTCTGGGTGTGGCCTACTATTTGGCCCGCGACTATGGCCTGACCAATGTCGCCGTGCTCGACAAGGGCTACATCGGGGGCGGCAACACGGGCCGCAACACGGCCATCGTTCGCTCCAACTATCTGACCGTCGAGGGCGTCAAGTTCTACGACGAGAGCGTGCGGTTGTTCTCCGAACTGTCGCAGGATCTCGACCTCAACTTGTTTTACTCCCAGCGCGGCCACTTTACGCTCGCGCACACCGAAGCGTCGCTCCGCACCATGCGCTGGCGGGCCGAGGTGAACAAGCACTTGGGCGTGAACAGTTACGTCATCACGCCCGCAGAGATCCATCGCATCTGTCCGTACATCGACCTGTCGTGCGGCGGACACATGCCGATTGTCGGCGCGTTGTTTCATCCGCCAGGCGCCATCGTGCGGCACGACGCCGTGGCTTGGGGATACGCTCGCGAGGCCGACCGCCGCGGCGTCGAGATCCATCAGAAGACGTGCGTCACGAGCATCGACGTCAAGGATCAGCAAGTCGTCGGCGTGCAAACCGACCGCGGCTACATCAAGACGAGCCGCGTGCTTTCGGCCGTCGCAGGATACACGCCGCGGATCACGCAAATGGTGGGCCTGCGGACGCCAATCGTCATCCAACCGTTGCAAGCCTGCGTGACCGAGCCTTTAAAGCCCTGGCTCGACCACATTGTCGTTTCGGCCAGCCTGCACTTGTATGTCAGCCAGTCGTCGCGCGGCGAGTTGGTGATGGGGGCCTCACTCGACCCTTACGAACTACACTCCGAACGCGCGACGCTCGATTTTGTCGAAGGCCTGGCGGACCATCTCTTGCAGTTGTTCCCGTTCTTGTCGGACGTAAAAGTGAATCGGCAGTGGGCCGGCATGTCGGACATGACGCCCGACTTTTCGCCGATCATGGGCACGACGCCGATCAAGGGTTTTTATCTCGACGCCGGCTGGGGCACCTGGGGCTTCAAGGCGACGCCCGTGTGCGGCACGACGATGGCCTACACACTGGCCAAGGACAAGAACCACGAGTTGATCGAGCCGTTTAACCTGGACCGCTTCGGAGAGTTTGCCTTGGTGGGAGAAAAGGGTGCGGCATCCGTGGGGCATTAAGTTCGAGTGGCAAACAAGTCAGTTGCGGCAATAAGACAGTTGCGGCCGGTCTCCCAACCGTGCCGCTTGCACGAAACAACGCCGACAAAGCTCGTTAAAAATGAAGCATTCGTGTTGGTCAACCAAAAATCGGTGAGGAAGAGAAGACAGGATCAACAGGATGGACAGGATGTAGAGACGAAGATGTCAAGCTCTTATCCCGTTGATCCTGTCAATCCTGTCCACATTGGTGGCAATAAGACAGTTGCGGCCGGTCTCCCGACCGTGCCGCCTGCGAGAAACAACATGATCAATGTGCGGTAAATCCAGCGAGAACCATGAAACTCCTCACCTGCCCGATCAACGGACCGCGCCCGCTGCAAGAGTTCGCCTTTGGGGGCGAAGTCCGCGCGATGCCCGATCCGGTTACTTCGACCGATGCCCAATGGGCCGACTACGTATTCAATCGCCAGGGCGAACCCGGCGTGCGCCGCGAGTGGTGGTATCACTTGTCGAGCGGCACCTGGTTCATCGCCGAGCGCGACAATCTGAAGGACGAGTTCGTAAAAACGTATCTTCCAAATCCTTAACCGATCACTTCGTAACAACGGCTCCAGAGAACTTAATGAGCCACGGATGGAACACTGATGAAACACGGAAAAAGTACACTGATCATGCAGAGATGCAGAAGAAGGATAACAAAAGCCTTCCACTGCGCGCTGTGCGCCTCCGCGTGAGACGTCTTCGTCTCTTTGTATTCCGTGTTTAATCAGTGTTCCATCCGTGGCAAGAATCCCTAACGACGCCATGAACTATCGCTTGCCACCCCAGCCCGCCGAATGGATTGACCGCAATCGCGCGGTGCGGTTCACATTCGAGGGGCAGTCCTATAGCGGCTTTGCCGGCGATACGCTCACTAGTGCGCTGTCGGCCAACGGCGTGCGGATGTTGGGTCGGAGCTTCAAGTACCATCGTGCCCGCGGCGTTTACAGCCTGGCGAACCACGACGTCAACGCGATGATGGAGAACGGCAAGCAAACGAATATCCGTGGCGACGTGACACCCCTGGTCGACGGCGCCACGTTTTCGGCCGTCAACGCTTTTGGCGGGCTGCGCGGAGATCGGGCCCGCATCGTCGACTTTTTCGGAGCGTTTCTGCCGGTCGGCTTTTACTACAAGACATTCCACCGACCCAAGCGGTTGTTTCCATTCTTCGAGCGCCAGATGCGGGCGATGGCCGGCCTGGGCGCGATCAACTCCAAGCTGTCGAGGCGACGCACGCCCAAGGCCTATGATTTTTGCGACGTGCTGGTCATCGGCGCGGGGCCCAGCGGGCTCTCGGCGGCAATCGCCGCGGCCGAAACGGGCGCCGCCGTCGTCGTTGTCGATGAGAATGCCAGGGCCGGCGGAAGCCTGAATTATCAATGGGCCGGCAAGGATAGTGGTTCCGCAGACGGCGGCCCTGCGACGCTTCGTTCATTGCTCGACCGGGCTGCTGCACTGCCGAACCTACAGATTCGTACGTCGACCTTGGCCGCGGGCCACTATACCGATCATTGGGTTGCACTGGTCGACGAGCAGCGGCTGGTGAAAATGCGGGCCCGCAGCGTCGTGCTAGCCGCGGGCTGCTGCGAGCAGCCGGCCGTGTTCGGCAACAACGACCTGCCGGGCGTGATGCTCGCTTCCGCGGCCCAGCGGCTCGTGCATCAGTACTCCGTGAAGCCGTTTGATCGCGGCATCGTTCTGGCCGCCAACAGCGACGGGTATCGCGCGGCGTTAGACTTGTCCGGCGCGGGCGTGGCGGTTGCGGCAATTGTCGATCTGCGGCCCGACGGCGAATCTGGCCCGTTAGCCGAGCAAGTCCGCCAGGCCTCGATTCGCGTCTACGCCGGCCATGCGATTTGCGAAGCAACGGCCGGCAGCGGCAAAGCGTCGATCCGTGCGGCGGTTGTCGCGCCCTTGGATGCTCAAGGCCGGCCGGACAATTCCAAGTCGTTCTCCGTGGAAGCCGACGGACTGGCGATGAGCGTGGGCTGGGCTGCGGCTGACGGCTTGTATTACCAGGCCGGCGGGCGCATGGAGTGGTCCGAAGCCTTGCAGCAGTTCGTGCCGAAATCGGCGCCGCCGGGTCTCTTCGCCGCTGGACGGGTCAACGGAATCTATGCGCTCGAAGACCAAATGGCCGATGGTCGCCGTGCCGGTCTGGCGGCCTGCGGCTACTTGGGCATCGCGTTGCAGTCCACCGCCAGTAGTCAAACAGTCAAGGAACCGCAGCGGCCCATGGTGTCCCCCAGCCATCCGTATCCGGTGTTCGCCAGTGCGCACGCCAAGTGTTTCGTCGACATCGACGAGGACGTGCAGTACAAGGACTTCGTCAACGCGGCCCAAGAGGGCTTCGACCAGGTCGAGCTGATGAAGCGCTACTCGACCTACGGCATGGGCCCCACACAAGGCAAGATCGCCAACACCAACGCCATTCGCATCCTGGCCAAGATCAAAGGGCAAACCGTCGGGCAGACCGGCACGACGACGGCCCGGCCGTTCTATCATCCGGTGACGCTGGCAAATCTGGCCGGGCGCGGTTTTCATCCGCACCGCCAAACTCAGTTGCAATCGCGTCACAAGACTGCGGGTGCGGTCTTTATGCCGGCCGGCGACTGGGAACGGCCCGCCTATTACGCCATCGCGGGTCGCAGCCGCGAAGAGGCCATCGCCGAGGAAGTCACCGCCGTCCGCACGCGCGTCGGCATGATTGACGTCGGCACGCTCGGTAAAATTGAAGTCAACGGACCTGGCGCCGGCGAGTTCATCGAACGGATGTACACTGGCCGCTTCGCAAACATGGCCATGGGCACGACCCGTTATGGGCTGATGTGCGATGAGTCGGGCGTAATCGCCGACGACGGAATCGTTTGCCGCTTGGCCGATGACCGCTTTTATTTGACGACGACCACCACGGCCTCGGCAGGCGTCTATCGCGAGATGCAACGCAACGCCATCATCTGGCGATCGAACGTGGTGCTCGTCAACGCGACCGGCGTTTACGGCGCCATCAACCTGGCTGGCCCAAAATCGCGGCGCGTGCTGCGGCAGATGAGCGATACCGACTTTTCCACGGCGGCTTTCCCTTACCTAGGTTTCCGCGAAGGGACGATTGCCGGAGTGCCGGCTCGCTTCATCCGCGCTGGCTTCGTCGGCGAATGGGCCTACGAAATCCACGTGCCCGCGTGCAGCGCGCGGCGCGTGTGGGACGAACTTGCGCGCGTTGGTCAGGCTGATGGAATCCGCCCGTTTGGCGTCGAGGCACAGCGTGTGCTGCGACTTGAGAAGGGACACGTGATTGTATCGCAAGACACCGATGGCCTGACGACTCCGCCCGAGGCCAACATGCAATGGGCCATCAAAGCCGACAAGCCATTCTTCATCGGGCAACGCAGCCTGGCCATCACGGGCCGCAAGCCGCTGGGCCGGAAGCTGGTTGGTGTGGCACTTACCGGTTCGCCCACCGCGAACGCCGCCGTGAAGGAATGCCATTTGATCATCGATGGCAGCGACATCGTCGGCCGCATCACGTCGATTTCTCCGAGCCCCACGCTGAAGCAAACCATCGGCATGGCGTTTGTCGTACCGCAAAAAGCCGTGCCAGGCACGCCGTTTTCCGTTCGCGTCGACGATGGCAGCCTGGTAACCGGCGTCGTCACAGCCACCCCGTTCTACGACCCCAAGGGCCTGCGCCAAACGGAGGGGGCCGATGAGTAAGCTCGCGTCCTTCCGGAGGGCGGGCGTCCCGCCCGCCACAGGCTCGTGCGGAAACAAGTGTTGGTACGATGTGTTTTTGGAATTACGCAGCATGCATGACGGGCGAGACGCCCGTCCCCCAGCTACTGCGGCAGGTCATTGATATGGCGATAAGTACAATCTCAACGGAATCTGCGGCAACGCGGCACAGCCCCGTCCACGAGGAGATCGAACATTTGCGCCCCCAGTGGGGCAACTTCGAGGGTATGCCGGTCGCCCTCTCGCTGGCAGATGCGGCGGCCGAGCGATCGCGGGCCCAAACGCTGGCCCTGTGCGATTTGAGCGCACTCGCGCGCGTGGTGCTCAAAGGACCGGCCGCGGCAGGCCTTTTGGCAGGCCAACAAATTGCCGTGCCGGGAGACCTGTATGCAATCGCGCCCCTTGGACAAGGTGGCTTGATCGTACGGACGGGCGGCGCCGAGTACTTTCTCGAAGACGGCATCGCAGGCCAAAAGGTCGCGCAGGTTGTCGCGGCCGTCGGGTCGACCACGGCGGGCTGCTATCGCGTGCTGCGGCAAGACGCGTCATTCTTGCTGTCGGGCAAGCGAGCCCCGGAATTGTTTCTGCAAACCTGCAACTTCGATTTTCGGCAGCCGCCCAAGCAACTGGTGATGACGCGCATGGTGGGTGTGTCGTGTTCGATCGTACATCGCGAGCTCAACGGCATCGGCGCGTTTCAAGTGTGGTGCGACGGCACCTACGGCGCGTACCTTTGGCACACGCTCCTGGAAATCGTGCGCGAGCTGAACGGCGACGCGGTCGGCATCGCGGCCTTTTTTCCCGAGCTCGTTCGAAGCGCGGACGTTGCTGCAAAGGAGGGGACATGACACCGCAAGAAGCCAGCGAGTTCCTCAAGCAAAACGAAGTCAAACTCGTGTTGGCGCAGTTTGTCGACATCCACGGAGTGGCCAAAGCCAAGGCCGTGCCAGTCGCTCACTTCGAGGACATCCTGACCGACGGGGCGGGTTTCGCGGGCTTTGCCCTGTGGGGGCTGGGCCAGGAGCCGCACGATCCCGATTACATGGCAGTGGGCGATTTGTCCACGTTGTCGCTCGTGCCGTGGCAGACCGGCTACGCACGCATCGTTTGCAACGGCTACGTCAAGCAGAAGCCCTGGCCGCTCGACACGCGATATATCTTGCAGCAGCAGCTTGCGCGGCTGGCCGAGAAAGGTTGGACGATGAACACAGGCCTTGAGCCCGAGTTCATGCTCATCAAGCGAAGCGAAGACGGCACGTTCGGCCCCGCCGACGCTAGCGACTCCCTGGACAAGCCTTGCTACGACTACAAAGGACTTTCGCGAAGCCGGGCGTTTCTCGAGCGATTGGTCGAGTCGCTCTTGGCGGTCGACATCGACGTGTATCAAATTGACCACGAAGACGCCAACGGCCAGTTCGAGATTAACTTCACCTACGACGACGCGCTCACGTCGGCCGACCGCATCGTGCTCTTCCGCATGGCGGCCGGTGAGATCGCGCGAGACTTGGGCATGATCTGCACCTTCATGCCCAAGCCGGCTTCGACGCGCACCGGCAGCGGCATGCACATGCACATTTCCTTAGCCGACAAAGAGAACCGCAACGTATTTCTCGACAAGTCCGATCGCCGCGGGCTAGGCCTGTCGACGCTGGCGTATCACTTTCTGGGCGGAGTCTTGAACCACGCGCGGGCCCTGACCGCGCTGTGTGCTCCGTGCGTGAATTCGTACAAGCGGCTGGTTGTCGGGCGTTCGCTGTCGGGGGCAACTTGGGCGCCGGCGTTCATCTCGTACGGAGACAACAACCGCAGCTCGATGGTCCGCGTGCCCTTTGGCCGGCTCGAAATGCGATTGGTGGATTCCAGCGCCAATCCGTACCTGGCCACTGCGGCAGTCCTCGCGGCGGGGCTGGATGGCATCGAGCGCCAATTGGATCCGGGCGAGCCGCACAATTTCAACCACTACACAACCTCGCCCGAAGAGCTGGCCGCCAAGGGAATTCAGGTGCTGCCGCAGTCGCTGCACGAGGCGGTCGGCGCGCTCGAGGAGGATCCGCTCTTTGCCGAACAACTGGGCGAGCGATTCATCGAGGAATTCATCCAGCTCAAACGGATGGAATGGGTCGAGTACTCGCGGCACGTCTCCGATTGGGAAGTCTCGCGGTACTTGGAGTTTTTCTAGACGCTGCAAGAAACAGACGGGCAATTTTCAGCCACGGATTGAACCCAGCCCGGCCTAGCCGGAACCAACGAAAAGGGGTCGGCGAGTCGTTGTCGGAAGCCGGTCCTGCGAACGGCCGAGTCGCGCCGGCGACAACGAGTCCCGACCCCCTCGGCGTCCATTGAAATCCGCGCAAGGCGCGT